>Ga0082335_1000105_pt1 | contig 223352 bp, 172 predicted proteins | sample Subgrocontami58m_FD_72375 | JGI IMG/M metagenome (GOLD analysis project Ga0082335, IMG submission 72375) | Subsurface groundwater microbial communities from S. Glens Falls, New York, USA - GMW37 contaminated, 5.8 m (SPADES assembly) (version 2) ... | reverse complement strand
GAGTTCGACCTGCCGTCATATCATTACTGGCTGAATCAGGGAACCGTGCAGCGCCGGCATGACCTCGAGCTCTGGCTCCCGCCGTTCCTGCCGATCCGGGACGGGCTCGCGATCGGGCTGCGGCTGGCGGGCGAAAGCGAGATCGCGCGCGCCTTTGCCGGCAACTTCGGAAGCCGGTTTGGAGGCTTCTTTGACTGGATTTTCGCCCGGCGGAGTGATCGTGGCGCGAACGTGCGTGATCACGAAATTACCGTTGGCATGGCCAACACCGCCCCCGGGCGGCCGATCGTCCGGCAGCGTTTCCAGCCGAATCGCCGCAAGCGTTTGGTTCGTGGCAAAGGGAACTTCAAAAGTGTAAACGTCGGTCTTTCCACCGCGCTCGAATCGGACTGTCCCGTCCTCATTTTGCGTCACGGCAGCGCCCGCTTTCGAGCTGACGGAGGCCGGTTTGATGACTTCCCATTTCGGTTCGTTCGCGAAGCTTTTCTCCCAGTTCGTCTGCGCTGAAGCCATCTCCAGCGTGTAGATTTGCGTCACTTTTTCCAGACGCGCGATGTCGTTCTGCCATTGCTGGCGCTGGCGTTTTTGTTTCTCGGTAAAAAGCTTCAGGACCGGCGTTTCGTCTCCACGGTCCGCGTCTTCGGTGTTGTTCAAAATCGCAAAAAGCCGGAAGTACTCCTCCTGCTTGAGCGGGTCGTATTTGTGGTCGTGGCACTGGGCGCACCCCATCGTCGTGCCCATCCAAACGGCCATGGTGGTATTGACGCGATCGACCACGGCGACATTGCGGAACTCTTCATCGTTGGTGCCGCCCTCATTATTTGTAAGCGTGTTTCGATGAAAGGCAGTGGCAATCAGTTGTTCATCGGTCGGGTCGGGCAACAGATCGCCCGCGAGCTGTTCAATCGTGAATTGGTCGAATGACTTATTCGCGTTGAGCGCGCGGATGACGTAATCCCGATACGCCCAAATCGTCCGCGGCGGGTCATCGGCGTAACCGGAGGAATCGGCATAGCGGGCTTGATCCAACCAGAGCCGCGCCCAATGTTCGCCGAAGGAATCTTTGGCGAGCAAACGGTCCACCCATCGGCTGTACGCGCCCGGCGCCTCATCGTTCACGAAAGCTTCGACTTCCTCCGGCGTGGGCGGAAGACCAGTCAGATCAAGCGCAACGCGGCGCGCAAGGGCGTAACGGTCGGCTTCGGGAGCGGGTTCGAGTCCTTCCGCCTCGAGGCGCGCCAGAATAAAAAAATCGATCGGATTCTCCGGCCAATCGCGGTGGCGAACGTCGGGCAAGGCCGAGCGATGCGGTTTCACGTAAGCCCAGTGCACCGCGTAACGCGCCCCCTGTTTGATCCAGCTCTCGAGCAGCGCCATTTCCTGCGGCGCCAGCTTTTTTCCTGATTTCGGCGGCGGCATTTTGTCGTCCGGATCTTCCGTCGTGATCCGTCGGATCAATTCGCTTTTCTCAGGGTGTCCCGGAACGATGGCGCTATGTCCGCCCAGATCCGCCTGCGCGCCATCAGGCGTGTCGAGCCGGAGGCCCTGGCCTTTCTTTCCACCTTTGCGCTCGTGCGCATCGGGGCCGTGGCACTTGAAACAATTTTCCGAGAGAATCCGCCGAACGTCTCGGTCGAAATCGATCGTCTCGGCAGCTCGGCTGGCATCGGCTCGCAGGAGCGCAATCACTGCGCAAAATGCAATCATCACGAGCTGTCGCAATCGAGAGCGGCGGGCAAAGTCGCTGGGGATTGTCATCCCATTTCTCATACACTGGGAACGAAGCCCTGACAAGGACTCGGAACGTAAGGTAGTGTCCTGATTTGGCAGGAGCGCGGCTGTGTCGCAGACCAGCCGCAGCGCTGCGACTGGTCCTTCGGACACAGTCGCGCTCCGCAATCTCGAAATCCGGACACTGCCGAACGCGAGAAAACGTCACAAACCGAACTGCACGGTTTCAATCGCTGCGAAGTATTAAACCTACCTGCCACCAAGGAAACGGGGGCCGGGTGCGGTTGAAAAGCCGTAAACATGGCCGAGATTAAACAAACCTCTCATCCTGATGAAGACCTTGCGTCGGTGGTTTAGAATCGGCCTCTCCACGGCGGTTGGCGCGTTTCTTTTTTCCTCCGCCGTCGCGGGCGCCGACCCAGCCGAACTGTCGCCGCTTCAATTTCGCCTGCTCGCACGGGAGACGGACAGAGGTCCCGTGGATGAACTGCCCCAAAAAGGACCTGAGGACAAAAGCCGTTTGCGCGTCTTAAAAGATGTGGTGCTGGATGGAACGGAAGTGGACAAGGTGCGGCTGCAAAAAACCGAGACTGGCAAGTTCGAATTGGTGTTGAAGCTTACGCCTGCCGGAGCGCGCAAATTCGAGCGGGTCACCGCGGCCAATGTTGGCCGGAAGCTGGCCATTGTGTTCGATGAGAAAATTCTCGCGACGCCGGAAATCAAAGAAAGAATCCCGCAAGGCGAGGTGACCATTCAGCTGAATCAATCGGAAGCCGATGGCCAGAAGTTGGTCAACGCGATCAACGCCGCGGCGGGGAAATTAAACAAAGAACCGCGTTAAGAGTGCGGTTGGAATTGGCCGGCCGGTAGCGTCATCGGAACGCGGGTTTTAGCGGGCTTTAGCGTGCTGCCGGCGAGTAATCACCACAGCGTTGGTGCAACGCCTTGGCTGCAGCGTAAACGCTGTCCGCCCTCCGCAGTAACTTGACCACTGGAAAACAGCATCAGAGACTCAACACCTTTGCGGAACGGCGACGCTTCCGCTCGGGTGCTACGGAGGACGGGCGTTCCTGCCGAGAGGCGCCATGACATTTACCTGCTGCGCGACGGTTCCGTTTTTGAATAGTCCACCCGGACCAGCTGCGCGTCTTTATTGCCGAACCAATTGCTGCCCCACTCGATGACGTAGAGCGCGCCATCCGGGCCGAACGCCATCGAAATAGGCCGCTTGAATTTCGTGTGCGGAAGAAAGGGAAGAATCCGCGCGAGATTTCCATCGGAATCCAGTTGCACGATTTTAACCCAGCTCCGTTCCCAATCGAAGACGAACAGCATTTTGTCGAAGGCAGCGGGAAACTTCCGGGGGGATGTTGATCCCGAATTGAAGTGATAAACCGGCCCGGCCATGGCCGAACGCGCGCCGGATCCGAGCTCGGGAAATTTCGTGCTCGGTCCGGGCGGATACCAAATGAAGGCCGGTTGCGCGGGCGGCAACTCACGAAGGCCGGTGTTGTTGGGCGAATCATTGACCGGCTTTAAAGGATCAAACGGAGCGCCGGACACACGCGTGGCAAAATCAAACCGGACGTACGCTTTATTGTTGGCCACGAAGTAAGGCCAGCCGAAATTCCCCGCCTGCTTGGCCAAATTGAATTCATCGAACCCAGCGGGCCCGCGCTTCGGATTCGGCTCGAGCGCATCCGGACCGACATCGCCCCAAACCAGCCAGCCCGTCTCCGGATCGATCGAAAAACGAAATGGGTTTCGGCAACCCATGATGTAGATCTCGGGACGGGTCTTCGGCGTTCCGGGTGGAAAGAGATTCCCTTTTGGGATGGTGAAACTGCCGTCCGGTTCCGGATGAATGCGCAAGATTTTTCCCCGAAGATCATTGCTGTTGGCCGCCGTCCGTTCCGAATCGTGAACTTCCCGGCCGGGCCGCTGGTCGAGCGGGCTGTACCCTTCCGAATCGTTGATGAAAGTATAATCGCCGGTCGAGGCGTAAAGGTTGCCCGCGGCATCGAAGCCAAGCCCGCCGCCGGAATGGTTCGGCTTTTTTGGCAGCGTTGGGATTCGGAGCAAAACTTTTTCCGAATCGCGATCGAGATGGTTTTCAGAAATCGTGAAACGGGAGACCCGATTTTCGAGCGCGCCCGGCGCCGAGTGGAAGATGTAAACCCAGCCGTTTTCGAGAAAGGCCGGATCGAGCGCCACTCCGAGCAATCCATCTTCAGGGCCGGTGAACACTTTCAGTTCGCCCAGCGTGAGGGTCTGGCCGCTTGCTGGGTTCCACATTTTTAAGGCGCCGTGGCGTTCTCCGAAAATGACCTGGCCATTCCGCGCGATCGACAATTGAATCGGTTCATTGAGGTTCGTGGCGAGAATGGTTTTGTGGAATTGGGCTTCGTCCGGCCAACCGGCGGCAAAGGGAATCGCTGCCGCGAACACGTGAATGCAGAAACCAACCACAAGTTGGAGAACGATAATTCCCGGCCTGACGCAGCGCCTGATCGCGAGAATGTTCGCTCCGGGTGCTGGTTGGCGGGAGACTTCTTGGGCGTCGAAAATATTCATTTCAGGCGCGCCGAAATTAGAGCACGCTTTTCGGGCCGTCGAGTTCAAGCGCGTGGGAAAGGGCGATCATGTGTAGCCGCCGGCGTGAGGAGGCGGACGGAGCATTGCCACTGGTGAATGGTTCTGTCCGCCTCCTCACGTCGGCGGCTACTACGGAGGAGGGCTCGGCGGCGGCAAATCTCAAAAACGGATTGGGGATGAAGTGGAATTCACCACGGCGAAGCGATTGGCGGGAGGCATTGTTGCGCTGCGTTGGCCCTGGCGTGCTCGCTAGAATCACTTGGCACGATTGGCGGAGGTTGTTGCGGGAGCATCGGCCTCGGATTGATCTTTCGTGCTGGCCGCGCGCGATGTCGATCACCGCGCAAAGCATCAAAAACAGCTGGTGGCAGCGCCGCGAGATGAAGCGGTTCGGAAGGGCGATTGAGGGCGTGGCGCTGCACCCGCCCATTTTTATTCTCGGTCATTGGCGCAGCGGCACGACTCACCTGCACAACCTGATGGCGCAGGACCGTCGCTTTGGTTTTCCCACGACTTTCCAGACCTCTTTCCCGCATCGATTCTTATTAACGGAGGAGCGCGAAGGGAAATTGCTGGCGCGATTCATCCCGCGCCAGCGGCCGATGGACGCGATGGAAATGAACCTGGCCCTGCCGCAGGAAGATGAATTTGCGCTCTGCCCGCTGACATTGATGTCACCTTGTCTGGGTTGGGTTTTTCCACGCGAGCGCGCGAAGTTTGACCGGTTTCTTGCTTTTCAAGGTGTGGACGAGCGGGCGGTGGCGAGCTGGCGCGCGGGATTGCAGTTCTTTTTGAAGAAAGTTCAATTGAAATGCGGACGCCCGCTCATTTTAAAGTCGCCGCCGCACACAGCGCGGCTGCGGCTGTTGTTGGAAGCTTTTCCAGGCGCGAAATTCATTCATATTCACCGCAACCCGTATGCGGTGTTTCAATCGTCGAGGCATTTGTTCGAAACGATTGTCGATTGGCATCGGCTGCAGCGGGCCCACCTGGACGACCTGGACGATTGGATTTTGCGCCAGCACAAATCGATGTATGCCGCTTTTTTCGGGCAACGTTCTTCGATTCCTGCCGGAGATTTCCACGAAATTGGCTTCGAGCAATTGGAAGCCGATCCAATCCGCGAGTTGCGCGCCGCGTACGAGCGCTTGGGATTGCCGGATTTCGCAGAGGCGGAGCCGTGCGTTCGAAATTATCTGAGTTCGATTGCGGGGTACAAAAAGAATGTTTTCGCCGAACTCGATTCTGCTTTGAAGCAGCGCGTTCGGTCGGAATGGAGCGATTATTTCGAGGCATGGGATTATGCCGCTTGATTTCGAGCGGCTCGAGCGCGGGCTTTGGCCTGTCCACCCGCAGTAAGTCCCCCGCTTAACGAGATCAGCCGAGGGAAAAGATCTATCCGCAGCAGCATGTCTTCCGCTGGGTGCTACGAAGGACGGGCAGCCAAAGAGTAATCACCGCGGCGTTGCTGCAACGCCTCGCCTGCAGCATAAACCCTACGTTCCGGACCAGCCCCTCCAACTGCGCTGACGGGCTGATCCTCCGCGTCCGCGCGCCAGCATTTTCTTTGTGGGAGCGTGAACTGGGTGTAGGGTGTGAGCGGACGTCGCCAACGTTTTTTCTTATGAATGCCTCTCGAATTTATTTCGGTATTGCTCTCATCGCGGCCCTCGGAAAAAGTTCGGCCGCCGGACTCCATTTGAACATCGAGCGCGCCGACGCCGACAGCTTTAAACTCGTTTGGCCATCGAGCGCCGCTACGTTTTACGTCGTGCGCTGGACCCCGGATTTTCGCGGCGCTTGGAAGTACCTGGACGGGGCCTTCGAAGGAACCGGCGGCACGAACAGCGTGCCGGTGACGCCGGCGGAGCAGGCGCAGTTTTTTCAGCTGGTGAGTTATCCGAGCGCAGTTGCGCTCACTGCAACGGACGATGGCAAACAAATCACGCTGCCAGCCGGCAGTTTGTTAAAGATATCCTTGGCCGCGAACCCGAGCACCGGGTTTGCCTGGCAGAAAATCGGCGGAGACGAGTCGGTGCTCGTGCCGATTGGTAATTCGGTTTATCAAGGCAGCGGCGGAGGCATCGGGTCGGGAGGGACATCGACGTTTTGGTTTGCTCCCGGGGCGAACGGCACGACCACGCTGCAGCTGGTTTACCGGCAAGCGTTCGTCCCGAACGTTCCGCCGGCGCAAACATTTTCCGTGACTGTAACGGTTTCGGGCGGTTGAGCGATTCGGCAAGGATCTGGGCCGCGGAAAATGACGAATGACGGAATGAACGAATGACTAAATAAACCCCAATCGGTCCTTAATTCGTTCATTCGTCCATTGGTCCTTCGTCATTTCTCACTTTATTTTGCCTCTCATTTGCCACAGCCAGATCAGCGCCGTATCCATCAGGCGTTCGCCTGCGCCTACCTCGACCGGCGAGACGGTGCTGTCAGCGCCATAGCCGCCTTCCGCGACCGCTTCGATGGTTGGGAAGTACTGGTGATAACCGTTGCAGTAGCCGAAAAAGAACAGCTGCTTCAATCGCGCCCGCTGCTTCAATCGAATCGCATGGTTGCAGAAGAATTCGCCCGATGCGCCCACCAAGGCAATGTCCCCGTTCAGCAAAGCAATGGTGAGCCGAGGGCGGACGCCGTTGGAATATTCGTCGGCAAAGTTTGCGACCAGCTCCGGAAAAAATGCCATCGAATAGGCCACCCGCGTCAATGGATTCGACAGGTCCGTTCGCGAAGAGAATTTAAATTGCTCCTCACGGACCGCGAGCGAGGGCTGGATTGGCTCTTCCGTTTTCAAGGACTTGAATAATCTCGCGGCCTCTCGCGCCAGCGCCGCGCCGAACGCTTGCGGCCCGCGGTTGGTTCCCGCGTTCACCGACATATCTCCAGCGGCGCCTTGCATGAAAACGGCCAGCGCGCCCGTTTCCTTCTCGAGGCCGGTTTTGAACGCGCCCACGTAATCGGCGGAAAATTTCAACGTGCTGGCGGGAGTCATCGTTGGATGCGCGGCGAAGTTCGCCACCAGCGCGAGCGGCTGGCCCGAAAGATCGTCGAACCGGATGAGCGCGAGTTCTGAATCGACCGGCTTGGGGTCAATCTTCGTGTGGCGATTGCGGTTAAAGCCATCCAGTTGAATTGAGCCGACCGCGACTTTGGCGGGAGCGAGTTTGCCGTTCGCTTCCGCAATCGCTGCGACAATGGCCGCTTCGAGTTCGCCGTAATATCGGATGGCGGCGTCGAATCTGCCTTTGCCCTTCCCATCTTGGTCCGTCAATTCGAGCACCGGTCCGTGATGCGTGTGGGATCCGGCGATAAACGCGTGCTCGATGCCGCAGACGGAGCGAATGCGTTCACGGATTCGTTCGAGAGATTTTTCCGCGGGAGCTCGTCCGAGGTCCAGCCCGACAATCGCAAGCTTTTGATGATTGATTTCGAGGACGACGGCCGCCGCATACAGCGGGTCGAGCACGCCCGTGGAAAGGGCGTCGTGCCGGGCGCCGTAGCCCCACATCGGCACCGGTTCCTTGGGAGTAATTTCGCGTTTCGCGGCGCCCACCTGGAATAGGCTCGGGTCTGCGAAGACTTGAACCAGGCTTAGAAACACCAAAGCCGGCCAAGAGAGCCGCGGGTGAATGAAGAACCGTCCCAAGAAACCCGGGACCGTATTGCGTTTTAGAAGCGACCAGCTGGTGTCCATTTCGGGAGAGCACCCCGTCCACGGACTTCTGTCAAGAACACAGCTTCGAAGAGCCCTGCCCTGGCCTGCTTTTTCCACTTGCATCAAAACCGCAGTTCCGTCAAAGAGCAGCCTTTATGAATTTTCCATGCCGCCATTTTCTTTTGAGTTGTTTGTTGATGCGCACGGTTTTTGCCGATGGACCAGCTGACAATCGCGCCGAAAACGTTCGGCCGGTGCCGCCGCCCGGAATCGCGGTTCCCGCCGCAACGCGCAGCGATTTGGAAAAAGCTTTGGCCGAACTCGGGCGCGAAATGGATGCCACGCGCGACTCAATGAAAGGCAAAGGAGCTGAGCTGCTGCCTGACATCGAGATTTTTCACAAAGCCGTCCGGTACGCTTTGCAGTATGACGAGTTTTACCGGACGAACGAATTCGCCATCGCGCGGCGTTTAATCGATCACGGGATCGAACGGGCGCGTGCGTTGCGGGAGGGGCGTGCGCCTTGGAACACGGCCACCGGTTTGGTGGTGCGTGGATATCGTTCAAAGATTGACGGATCGGTTCAGCCGTATGGTCTGGTCGTGCCGCCGTCCTACAATCCAGCGAGCTCCCACAGGTTTCGTTTGGATTTTTGGTTTCATGGGCGCGGGGAGACGCTGACCGAATTGAATTTTATCGACCAACGCGAGAGGTCGCCTGGTGAATTCACGCCGCCAAACGCGATTGTGCTTCACCTCTACGGCCGCTACTGCAACGCCAATAAATTCGCAGGTGAAATCGACCTGTTCGAAGCGCTCGCTGACGTGCGCCGTCATTATCCGGTCGATGAAAACCGGCTGGTGGTCCGCGGGTTTTCCATGGGCGGAGCGGCCTGCTGGCAATTCGCCGCGCATTACAGCGGCTTGTGGGCAGCGGCTGCGCCTGGCGCCGGCTTTTCCGAAACGGCGGATTTCCTCAAAGTATTTCAAAACGAAACCGTCCGGCCGGCTTGGTACGAACAGAAGCTGTGGCATTGGTACGACGCGACCGATTACGCGGTGAACCTTTTCAATTGCCCGACCGTCGCGTATAGCGGCGAGATCGACCGCCAAAAACAAGCTGCGGATATGATGGCCAAAGCGCTCGCCGCTGACGGGATTGAAATGGTTCACATCATCGGCCCTAAAACAGCTCACGCTTATCAGCCCGAAGCGAAGGAAGAGGTCAACCGCCGAATCGACGCGATCGCGCGGGCCGGGCGCGATCCAGTCCCACGCAAAGTGCGCTTCACGACCTGGACTCTGCGCTACAACAATATGCTCTGGGTTACAGTCGACGGCCTCGAACGGCATTGGGACCGCGCCCGTGTGGATGCGGAAATCCTGAGCGACCACTCCATTCGCGTCGACACGCACAACGTCACAGGCCTCACCCTTTCGATGGAACCAGGGCTTTGCCCGCTCGACAATTCCGTGGCGCCAACGATCCTCCTTGATGGCCGCGGGCTGGAAGCGCCCAAGCCCCGCTCGGATCGAAGTTGGACCGCCCATTTCCAACGAACCGGCCGGAAATGGAAAGTCGGGGAAGACGAAACCGAGCTGCGCAAGCAACATGGCTTGCAAGGCCCAATCGACGACGCGTTCCTCGATAGCTTCGTCATGGTCATGCCCACCGGCCAACCGCTCAATAGCAAAGTCGGCGCTTGGGTCGAAGCCGAACAAAAGCACGCAATCGAGCATTGGCGAAAACAATTTCGCGGCGACGCCCAGGTTGTGCGCGACAACCAGGTCACGGATGAACTTCTCGCTGGAAACAACCTGGTGCTCTGGGGCGATCCCAAAAGCAATAGCCTCCTGGCGAAGATTGCTCCGCATCTGCCGATCCGCTGGACGGCATCGAATATTCTCGTCGGCTCCGCCCATTATTCGAGCGATCGCCACGTGCCGATTTTGATTTATCCAAACCCACTCAATCCGCATCGCTACGTCGTCATCAACAGCGGCTTCACCTTCCGCGAATATGATTACTTGAATAACGCGCGGCAGGTTCCAAAGCTGCCGGATTTCGCCGTGATCGATGTCACCTCTCCCCCGACGTCGCGTGCGCCCGGTGAACTCGTCACGGCTGGATTTTTCGGCGAACATTGGGAACTGCCCGAGACGCGTTGAGCTGAGGGGCAGCAGCCGTTGTGGAAGTTCAGAGGCTGATGAAAATTCTGTAGCGTCGAGGTCAAGAGACGGACGCGGCATTACAGTTCGTTGCTGCCTTTCTTCCCATGAACCAGAGCCTTTCCGGAGCGCGCCTGTGTCCATCGGACCAGGCGCAGCACAGTGTCACGTTCGCAGCTCAGTGGTTTTTGAAGGTCCGAGTCAAAGCGGCCAAAAGAATAGTGACCTGACTTGTGCAATCGACATGCTGCGGCTGGTGCTCCAGGCGGTGCATGTAAATCGAAACGGGGCCTGTTCGCACACAACCGCGCTCCGTCACGTTCATGGTCCGAATGCGCGCCCAAACGTTGGACGTCGCGGCTTCCCATGAACGTCTGCCCTTTCGGCCGTCGCCATTCATGGCCTGGACCAGATGCTTGCCAACTCACCAACAAGCGGCCATTTTTTGCGAGTGAGCGGTCAACACTCCTTGCGCGGACGCGGCGCCGCTGAAAATCCGGGGAACCGGTTCGAAAAAATCCAACTCGAACCGGATGCCGACTGGAATCCAGCGGAGGACCAAGCCCCCGGCACACATTTCCTCCGTGATCTCACCCAAACGATCATCACTTACAACGACAGCCCAGACGTCGGCTTTTCCGCCAGCATCAACGCCTACCGCGGATGCGAGCATGGCTGCATTTACTGCTTCGCCCGGCCGAACCATGAATACCTCGGGTACTCCGCCGGGCTCGATTTCGAGACGCGCATTTTGGTGAAGGAACGGGCGCCGGAATTATTGCGCAAGGAACTCGCTGCACCCAAATGGCAGCCGCAAGTCATCGCCATGAGCGGCGTGACCGATTGTTATCAGCCGGCCGAGAAAAAATTCAAATTAACGCGCGCTTGCCTGGCGGTTCTCGCGGAGTGTCGCAACCCCGTTTGCATTGTCACAAAAAATTTTCTGGTCACGCGTGACATCGATCTTCTGCAGGAACTCGCCCGCCATCGAGCCGCGGCGGTGTTCGTCTCGGTCACGACGCTTGATTCGGCTTTGACGCCAAAGCTCGAACCCCGCGCTTCGCTCCCTGCTCACCGGCTCGAAGCGATCGCGCAACTCAGCGCGGCGGGCATTCCCACGGGAGTTTTGATTGCGCCGGTCATTCCCTGCCTGACCGACCATGAAATGCCGGCGATTTTAAAAGCCGCCGCCGAGGCTGGCGCGTGCCGGGCAGGTTACGTGCCGCTGAGGCTGCCGTTTGGCGTGGCCGAGCTTTTCCAAAATTGGCTCGAACGCCATTTTCCGGAAAGGAAGGAAAAAATTATGAACAGAATCCGCGCCTTGCGCGGCGGGAAGCTGAATGATCCAAACTTTGGCTCACGCTTGGAGGGAACGGGCATCTTCGCCGAACAGATGGAAAAAATATTTGAGGTGGGCTGCCAGCGCGCAGGATTGAACTCGGAAAAGTTCGAGTTGAACAGCTCCAGCTTCCGCCGGCCCGCCACCCCGCAACTCGATCTTTGGTAGGAACGCCGCTGGCGCGATGGTCGCGGCCGGTGACGGGATCATCATCACAATCGGCGTGGATTTTCGCCGCCGGCTTCTTTGAACCACAGCAAGAGTTTCATATTGTGGAGTGCCGAGACGCTTTAAACGTTTCCCGCTGCGAGTGCAGATTGAAAAAAAATTCTGAAAAACCGCCGGAAATAGGGCTGCTATGAAAATCCTCACCTGTTTGTTTGGTCTAGCCTCAATTGGTCTGATCGAGGGGGCGCCGTTTCAAAATCTCGGTTTTGAAGAAGCGAATACGAATGGGCTTTCCTTAGGGGCGGTTGGGCCGATTGCCCAACTGCTGCCAGGATGGCAACTATTTAGGGGAAATGAAGCTTTCACATCCATTGGATATGATGCATTTGAGGTCCCGAGAGAGAGCATAAATGACGACCACGTATTTCCTCGTCCATTGGAGGGGCAATTCAGCCTGCAACTCTATCCGGACCACACGCTGAATTACTTCCTGGTGCAGCGCGGCACCGTTCCGGCGGACGCGCGAACGCTCTCGCTCACTTATTCCGGCTGGCCATGGGTGGCAAGCATCAATGGTGAAGATGTAACGCCTCAGAATCGGCCAATCACATTCGGACCTTTTTCCGTTTCTGGTGATGTCAGCAAATTCGCCGGTCAAACCGTGGATCTGGTCCTTCGCACCTCTTTTTCAAGCATCCCGACGGTCGGCGATGCCTATGAGCTGGATGCGATCCGATTTTCGGTTCCGGAGCCCTGCACAGCCTTGATGGGTTTGGCGGGCACAGCCCTTGTGCTTGCAGCGCGTCTCCTCAAAAGGCGCGGTAGTTCCAATGCGAACTGCACATTCCAAAGCGAACTGTCGCCCAAGTTAGTGACAGTATTCGAAGCACACGAGCACACGCACAAATTATGAGCCCTTGTCTGCAGTGGAGGCATCTCGAATCTTGAGAATGTGATTTCGGTGCAGTGCGCGATTTGTTTGAAAGCACGACCTTCAGCCAGTCGCCGAGCAATTTAGTGGTAAACGGCAGCACGCTGTCTTGGACTCCCGGAGAGTCCGGGACCACACAGTGAATTATTTGCTGGTCCAGCGCGCGTGTATTGGCGGTTAAAAACCCACGGCGGTCCATAGAAGAGAATCCGAACTTCCCAATTTAGCATCAACGGTTCAGCAGTTTCTTCCAGCGTTGCCATGCTTCTTCACGGGCCTTTTTGTTCTCGGCGCTGCCGCTTGGATCCTCCCCCGCTCGCATGAAACCGTGCCCAGCGCCCTCGTAAATGACCGGCTCGTACGTTTTGCCCGCCTGCTTCATGAGGTCGCGCGATTTTGGAATCGTTGCGTTCACGCGGGCGTCGTTGCCGCCGTAAAATCCGTAAACCGGCCCTTGGATTCGCGCGATATCCTCTTCCCGATCGGGACCCGTTCCGTAAAACACGAAGCTGGCCCGGACATTTTTGTTGTTCGTCGCCAGCCGGAATGATTGCCCGCCGCCCCAACAAAACCCGGCTACGGCCACCTTGCTGTTGCACGCGGGCAATTTCGAAACGTAATCCAGCACCGCGTTTAAATCTGCTGTCACTTGATTCGCTGGCAGAGAGGAAACCGCTTTGACGACCGCGTCGCGTCCGCCCAACTCGCTGGTGCCGCCGCCGCCCGGCGCCATTCCCGACAAAAGGTCTGGCGCAATCGCGATGTAACCGGCTTCGGCAAGTTGATCCGCCACGCTGCGGACCCAATCGCTCAATCCGAAAATCTCGTGAATCACGAGAACCGCCGTGGCCTTCTCTTTGACTTCGGGAAAGACGATGAAGCATTGGACCTCGCGGTTGTCATGTTTAACTTTGATCCATTCCTGGTGGCGCGGCGAACGGTCGAGCCGGGCCTTGGCCCAATCTTGCGCGGGTGTCAGAATGGCCGTTGCCAAAAACCCAATCGCGAGCAGAATCGTTTTTTTCATGCGGTCTCCTGGTTGAATCGGTTTATTTTTCCGCCACACAGTAAAGGTATTCATGGCCGCGCAAGAAAAGCTCCTTGCCAGCCGCGGCCGGTGACGCATCAAAGCGGTCGTCCAATTTGTTCTTCGCCACAATTTCCAATTGGTCCGATGGCTTGATCACCGCAGTGACGCCATTTCGGCCGACCAGATAAACGTGCCCGCCAGCGCCCAGCGGTGAGGCATAGACCCCTTGCAACCCTTCCACACGCTCGGCGTTGATCAAACCCTTGCCCGACTTCGCGTCGAAGCTCGAAAGAATATTATTGTTGCTCGCGAAGAGGTAGAGCTTGCCGCCGTATAGCAGCGGCGAGGGAACATAAGGCGTGTCTTTGCCGTAGCTCCAAACAATGGCATCGCTCCCCGTCAAGTCACCGGTCCGGCCGAGGCGGATCGCGAGCAGCGCGCTTCCACGAAAGCCGCTCGTGACGTAAACCATCCCGTCTCCAGCCACTGGGCTGGGAATCGCATTGGGCGTCAAACCTCCGCATTCCCACAGCAGTTTGCCCGTGGCTAAATCGTAACTGCGGACTTTTTTGGTGGCGGCGGTGACGACTTGCGGCTTGTCGCCGTGGGCCACAATGAGCGGCGTCGCCCAGGAGGTGTCTTCGTCGCGGGCTTGCCGCCAGAGCTCGCGGCCCGTGTCTTTGTCGAACGCCACAATGAAATCGTCGCCCTCATGATCCCAAGTCACGACCAAGGTGTTTCCAAACAAGGCCGGCGAACTGCCTTCGCCGAAATCCATTTTCGTCTGCATCTTGCCCAAATCTTTTTCCCAACGAACATTCCCCGCCAAATCGTAACAGAACAAACCGCGCGAACCGAAATAGGCGAAAACGCTCTTCCCATCTGTGACAGGAGATGACGAGGCGAAGCTTCCCTCGGTCGGATGATGGCCTTGATGCGGCGTCTCTTCCCGGGCCACTTTCTGCCACAGTATTTTTCCGCTTTGACGGTCCATCGCGAGCAGCGCGAATTGGTAGGCCTCCGTTGGTTTTTCCGAGCGCATTCCTCCCGGGCCGCCGCGACGGCGAGGCGCATTGGGGGCCGGCGCCGCAGCTATGTTAGCAGTTGCATTCGCCGGCGCAGAATTGTTGGCCATCTTCTTTCCAGTGGGAATGGCGGTTTCCACGAACACCTGATTCCCCCAAACAATTGGGCTGGCCGTGCCGCTGCCGGGAATTTTGATTTTCCAACGGATGTTTTCGGTTTCGCTCCACACCGTGGGCGGGTGAGCGGTCGAGGAGGAACCGTTCTGATCCGGACCGCGCCACTGCGGCCAGTTAGCGTCTGACGCGGTCGACGCAGCGCGCGCGCAAGAGAGGCCAAGGAACGAGACTAGGCAGAGGAGAGAGATTTTCATGACGGGTGAGGAAGTTAAAGGCGTTAAAGGCGTTAAAGGCGTTAAAGGCGTTAAAAGCGTTAAAGGCGTTAAAAGCGTTAAAGGCGTTAAAAGCGTTAAAGGCGTTAAAAGCGTTAAAGGCGTTAAAAAGGTTAAAAAGGTTAAAAAGGTTAAAAAGGTTAAAAAGGTTAAAAAGGTCCGTTCCAGTTTGTGATTTCAGCCCGAGTGGTCAAGACGGCGCGCAGGTTGATGCGGTTACGGATTTCAAGAGCGTTCCTCACGAACGGCGCCAGCGAGCTGAGCGGCGTGTGAGCGATTGCGGAAAATTGCTGGCGGACTTTGCGTAGGTTTCACGCATGGAAAAGTGTAACCGTGGTGGTTTGGGGGCCGTCATTACCCGCTGAACAACCGCAAATCCTAACAATACAAATGAAACATTCTCCTGCTCTACTTGTGGCCGCTGCTCTGGCAGCGGCCTGGTCTCTGTCAGCGGCTGATGTGGACACCAGCAAGCTCCCGCCGCCAGCCGCAAAGAAAGGCCTGACCTACGAAAAAGATATCCGGCCGATCTTTGAAAAATCGTGTTTCCGTTGTCATGGCGAGGAACGCCAAAAAGGTGAACTGCGCCTCGATAGCCGCGACGCCGTTCTCAAAGGCGGCGAAGATGGCAAGGTTGTCATTCCCGGAAAGAGCGAGAAGAGCCTTCTGGTGATTGCCGTCGCGCGTCTCGATGAAGAGACCGCGATGCCGCCAAAACCCAAACCGGGTCGCGGCGGCCCGGGTGGCCCTCGTCCAGGCGGAAATCAAGGCGGCAATCGGCCTGGCGGCGGCAATCGGCCGAATCGTCCCGCTGGCGGCGGCGGACCTGGGGGCGGTTTTCCAGGTGGACCCATGCCGCAGCCGTTGACGGCAGAACAGGTCGGCTTGATCCGCGCGTGGGTCGATCAAGGGGCCAAGTGAACCTTGCGCAATTGATGCGCAGAGGGGCCGCTGCGTGCGCAATTGCTGCGCGGGAAGCGTGGGGTTCCTCCTGAAAACAAAGGCTTCCGAGCGGTGGTATATGACGTGCTAAAGCTCGGCCGAGCCGATGGAAGGGCGCAGCTCATGCCCTCGAGTTGAGCGAAAAAAACACAGTTGGAGATTCTATATGCGAAAACTCAAATATCTAATGGCCGCTGGGCTGGCGGCTTTCGTCCTATCGGTTGGCACAGCTCGCGTGTCGGCACAGCAAGGAGGCGGTCGAAATTTCGATCCCGAACAAATGCGCCAGCGCATGATGGAAAATTTTCGGGAGCGCCTCGACGTGAAGAACGATGACGAATGGAAAATTATCGAGGCGAAAATTCAAAAGGTGCTCGATGCCCGCCGTGAAGCCGGCGGCTTAGGCATGGGCGGTTTCGCTTTCGGCCGCGGTGGACGGCGCGGCGGCGGCGGCGGCGGCGGCGCCGGTGCTGGTGGTGGTGGTGGTGGTGGCGCGCGAGGCGGTTTCTTTGGCGAGCCCAGCGCGGAAGTGCAGGATTTGCAGAAAGCCGTCGAAGCGAATGCATCGTCTGACGAAATCAAGACGAAGCTTCAAAAAGTCCGCCAAGCTCAGAAGGACAAAGAAGCCAAAGTCGAGGCGGCGCAGGAAGACTTGAAAAAAGTGCTGAGCGTTAAGCAAGAGGCCGCGGCAGTCCTCGCAGGTTTGGTTAAATAACCTAGTTTGGTTAAATAACCCATTCAGAAGAGCAACGTATGGAAGCTGGCGCTGTCGAAGATGTGATCGTCATGGAAAACCAGGAGCTCTCGCAATTGCTCGATCGAATGGTCGAGGGCAAGCAACTCTCCTCGATGGATGCAGAGAGTTTGCTGCGCGAAAGCCGCAACGGCACAAATCCTCGTCTGGAAACGGAAGAGGATGTGTTGCGCTGGTTGGCCAAGGAATATGATCTCGTCTATACCGGCCTCGAAGAGATCGAGCCGGACCGCCAGCTTCTTTCTCTTTTCCCCGCGCGCGTGTTATTGAAGGAGCAGCTCTTGCCGCTGCGGCGGCTCAACGGCACGGTCGAGGTTGCCACCAGCCGGCTTTTCGCCACCCAAGGACTGGATGTCCTCAAGGCCATGACGGGGTTGCGCCTCAAACCGGTGCTCGCTCCCACGGAGGCAATCGAGCGCGAAATGAAAAAGCGCCTCGGCGTCGGCGCGGACACCATCGGCACTCTCGATGAAGCATCGCTCCAGGTCGTCGATGAGGACAAGGACGAGGACACGAACCTCGACAGCGCAGCGGAAGACGCGTCGATCATTCGTTTCGTCAACCAAGTGCTCCGGGACGCGATCGAATTGCGGGCTTCGGACATTCATCTCGAGCCGTTCGAAGACGAGCTCCGCATTCGCTACCGCATTGACGGCGTGTTGCAGGAAGTGCCCGTTCCCTCCCAGATTAAACGGTTTCAACCGGCCATCGTCTCGCGCGTAAAAATTCTGAGCCATTTGAACATTGCGGAGAAACGGCTCCCGCAGGACGGCCGGATCAAAATTCGGCTTGAAAACAACGAGGTCGACATTCGCGTTTCGGTGATTCCGATGTTGCACGGGGAAGCGGTCGTGATGCGGTTGCTCCGCCAAACCGCCACGCTCCGGGGGATGGAGCAACTCGGGATCGACGAGCGAGAGTTGAAATCGTTCCGCCGGATTCTCGGTTTGCCGCATGGAATCATTTTGGTGACCGGACCCACTGGCAGCGGCAAAACCTCCACGCTCTACACCGCCCTGAACGAGATCAACGATGCAGTCCGGAAGATCATCACGATCGAAGATCCCATCGAGTATCAGCTCAAAGGGATCAACCAGATTCAGGTTTCCGAGAAAGCCGGGTTGACCTTCGCGCGCGGGCTGCGCTCGATCCTGCGCCACGATCCCGATGTCATCCTGGTCGGGGAAATTCGCGACCAGGAAACAGCTCAGATCGCGGTGCAAGCATCCCTGACTGGACATTTGGTTTTCTCGACGCTGCACACGAACGACGCGCCCGGCGCGCTCACCCGCTTGGTCGATATGGGCGTCGAACCGTATCTGGTGGCCTCGTCGCTCGAAGCGGTGCTGGCGCAACGGCTCGTGCGAGTGCTCTGTCCGCACTGCAAAAAAGAAGATTTGTCGCCGGCCGCCCAGGCCTTCAAGGCCCAACTCGAGTTTCCCAGGGAAGTTCCTATTTATCGCGCGGAAGGATGCCGCGAATGCCGTCAAACGGGCTATCATGGACGGCGCGCCATTTTTGAGTGGATGGACACCGACAACGAAATGCGCCAGCTGATTTTGAAAAACTGTTCGAGCGATCAAATCCGCGATGTGGCCCGCCGGGCTGGCATGCGCACGCTCGCGGAAGACGGCTGGCGCTTGGTGCGTCTGGGGGTCACGACTCCGGAAGAAGTTTTGCGCGTAACGAAGGACCAATCGATTGGCGGCGCCATTCAGGAAGCTTCCTTTTCTTCGCTCACCGCCGCGACATCATGAAGGTGAAGGGTCGGTCCATTCTATTGCGCAATTTCAGCTGAGCCGGTCGTAATTGTAGAAGGCATGGACCCTCTCGCAACTCAGCCGGCCGGCCCATCGCGCCGGTTCAAAACGCACACCATTTTTTAGATGCCATTTTTTCAATTCAAAGCGCTGCAAGGCGACGGCACGGTGACCGAAGGCAAGCTCGAAGCGGGCGGCCGTCAGGAAGCTTTTCGCCAGATGGAAGCGCGCGGCCTCAAGCCGATCAGCCTCGCCGAACAACAAACGGGCAAAGCTGAGAAAACTGGGAAAGCCGCCGCTCCGCCCGCCGAGCAGAAGTTTTCCTTCGGCAGTTCGAATAGAATTTCCGCCCGCATGCTCGAGAATTTCACGCGCTTGCTCTCGAGCTTGCTGGCGGCCGGGGTGCCGCTGAGCCGCGCGCTGGTGATCTTGACGAAGGAAGCTTCGACTCCAGCTGCGCGGGCCAAGTGGAAAGAGATTTACGACCTCGTCGTCGATGGAATGTCGCTGGCCGATGCGATGGCGAAATCTCCCGAAACCTTTCCCCGGGTTTATGTGGCGATGGTGGAGGCGGGCGAAACCGGCGGGTTTCTGGATGTCGTGCTCGGACAGATCGCGGACTTCCAGGCGCGCGAGAAGGAAATGCGCTCGAAGGTGATGACCGCGATGCTCTATCCAACGATCTTGCTTTGTCTCGCGACGGCAGTGCTTGTGTTCTTGCTGGTGTTTTTTATTCCGCGTTTTCAAACGATCTTCGCAGGCTTTGGCGGTTCGCTGCCGCTCCTGACGCGAATGATCGTCGGCGTGAGCCATCTGCTGCGCTCGTACGGCCCGATCCTGGTTCTGGCGATTGTCATCTCGATTTTCATGGTTCGAACATGGCTCGTGTCAGAGAAAGGCCGGCGCGCGTGGGAAGGCGTGATCCTGCGGTTGCCGATCGTCGGGCCGTTGGTGGCGCAGTTCGCGATGTCGCGATTTTGCCGAATGCTCGGAACGCTGCTGGGCGCGGGCGTGCCGCTGATCAACGGCCTGAATGTGGCCCGCCGCTCGATTGGAAACCAGGTGCTCGTGGACGCGGTGTCGAATTCGATCGAACGCGTGAAGGAGGGCAAGCCGCTTGGGCCAAGCCTGGGCGACTGCCGGACCCTGTTCTCGGGTTCGACGCTGGAAATGATTTCGGTGGCGGAAGAGAGCGGCCGCTTGGATCAGGAGTTGGTGCGGATCGCCAACGTCACCGAGGGCGATCTCGATCGCCAATTAAAAGCGGCCGTGGCGCTGGCCGAACCTGTCATGCTGTTTTTCATCGCTGGTTTTATCGGAACGATTTTCATCGGCATGGTGATTCCGATTTTCACGTTGCAAGATTACATCAAATAAACCCCACGACTTTATGAAACTGAATTCAACCGTTCGCAAAAGCCCAGCCCTCCGCCGCGGCTTCACTCTGATCGAACTGCTGCTCGTGCTGGTCATTCTCGGGATCCTGGCGGCCATTGTGGTGCCGAAGTTTTCCGGCCGCACCGAGCAAGCGCGGCAGACTGCGGCGCAAACGCAGATCGCGACGTTCAACACCGCGCTCGACGCGTTCGAGGTGGACAACGGCTATTTTCCAAAGGGCAAAAGCGGTTTGCAGGATTTGGTGCAGCAACCGCGGGACGCCCAAAACTGGAAAGGTCCTTACCTGAAGAACGACATCCCGAACGATCCATGGGGGCACCCCTACATCTATGAATGTCCCGGCAAGCACAACCCAAGTTCCTACGATCTGATGTCCGTGGGATTGGATGGCCGCGCCGGCACCGACGACGATGTGACAAATTGGACGAAACGCTAACAGGCTTCGTGCGGACTGCATTTTTAACCATGAACACCGGCTCGTCAGCAGCCTCGCCCCACCCGAATGAGCAGATGCACCTCCGGTGGGGCGAGCGTACTCGCGAGCCGCAAAGAACATGGACACCTCCCTGTTCGGGGGGCTGCAGCCTAAAGGCCGCGTTCCTGAGCATGCCAATAAACGTTGTCCGTGCGGACAGGGCTGTCCGCGCTCCTCGATCCACCATCCGAGCATTCACCCTGATCGAACTGATCCTCGTGATGACATTGCTCGTGATCGTGATCGGAATCTCGATTCCATCGCTGCAGAATTTCTTTCGAGGAAGAAATTTGGATTCGGAAGGCCGGCGCTTTCTGTCGCTGGTTCGCTACGGGCAAACCCGAGCTATTTCCGAAGGAATCCCCATGATGCTGTGGATCGATTCGCGCCAGCGGTCCTACGGGTTGGAAGCGCAACCGGGCTATAGCAGTGAGGACACCAACAAGGTCACGTTCGCGCTCGATCGCGATATCGAGATCGAGGCTGATCTCCCACGCAGCACGCTCTTCACGCGATCGAATACTTGGACCCAACTGCCCCGGACCGTCTCTAAAATTCCTGTCATTCGCCTCCTGCCGGACGGGTTCATCGCCGAGACCAGTCCTTATCGGATTATTCTCCGCCAACGGAAGGCCGACGAGCTCTGGATCACGGCGGATCAAAACGCCAGAAACTATGAAATTGCTGCCACGCATGCGACGGGCGAGCGCCGCCGTTAGAAAGCGGAGAGGCTTCACGCTCGCGGAAGTGCTGGCCGCGCTTGCCTTCATGGCAATCGTCATCCCGGTGGCAGTCGAGGGATTGCGCGTCGCGAATCTGGCGGGACAAGTCGGCTTGCGCAAAGTCGTCGCCGCCCGGGTCGCTGAGCGCGTGCTCAACGAATGGATCGTCAATGCGCAATCGCGAGGCTCCGCGCAAAACGGCACGGCCGAGGAACGATTTCAGCAGTATCGCTGGTCATTACGAAGCCAGCCATGGACGGGTGACACGGCCAATGCCATGACGATCGTGACGGTCGAAGTTTTCTTCCCGGTGCAAGGGCGCGATTACGAAGTGCAACTCAGCACGCTGGTCGGAAATTCGATCTTATGATCCGCGCAATTCCAGCTGTCCAGGGCGCGCGCGGTTTCACTCTCATCGAACTGCTCATTGCCGTCACCGTGTTCGCAATCGTGCTGGCCGCGATTAATTCCGTGTTTTATGGCGCCATGCGGCTCCGAAAAAAAACGGCCGACTCGATCGAAGAAGCGCTGCCGTTGCAGCGCGCGACGATGGTCATCAAGCGGGATTTGGCCAACATCCTGCCGCCCGGCGGCCAATTGGCGGGCGCGTTGCAGAGCACCAGCCTGAGCACCAGCACGACCAACCTGCTGTCGGGCCAAGTCAGCCCGTCGTTTTATTGCGCGAATGGAACCTTGGATGAACTCGTTCCCTGGGGCGACATCCAGCAAGTTTCGTATCAGCTCGTCCAGCCGACCAATCGGGCGGCGGTTGGCATGGATCTCGTTCGCGCCGTCCGCAGAAATCTGCTCTCCACCGCGGCCGAACAGCCGTTTCAGGAATGGCTCATGAGCGGCGTGCAGACGATGACCTTTTGGTTTTACGACGGGTCGCGCTGGCTGCCGACGTGGGATTCCAGCACGATGACGAATTTGCCGCTGGCGATCAAAGTGGATCTGCAACTGGCATCCGCGTCGACCACCCGGGGCCGAACCATCGATGCCCCCGTGGAAATCATTGTCCCGCTCGACGCGCAAGGCCCGATGACCAATGCCACAGAACAGACCGCCGACACCGCGCAATGATTTGTCCTTCGCACAACGGACTTGAAATGGCCGGCCGCGCCCGACGCGGTTCGGTGCTGATTATTGTCCTTTGGGTGTCGTTCGGGCTGGTGAGCTTGGCCATTTATTTCGCCAATTCGATGTCGCTCGAAATGCGCGCCGCTGACAATCAGGTCGCCAGCCTCGAAGCTGAGCAAGCGATTGAAGGGGCGGTCCGTTATGTGACGAATCTTCTTGGCAACGCGAATAGCCTTGCGCCCGGCACCATGCCGGACCCGCACAATTTTCTTTGCGAGGCGGGCCAGATTGGGGAAGGGACATTTTGGTTGATCGGGCGAACCACGAATGAGCTGCAAACATTGTCCGGCCAAGCTTATTTCGGGCTGGTGGACGAATCGTCCAAATTGAATCTGAACACCGCCACACTCGAAATGCTCGAGGCCTTGCCGAACATGCCGCCGGACGTGGCGGCGTCGATCATCGCCTGGAGGTCGAGCTCGGAAACAAACTCCGCCGGAGGGGCCGAATCGCAAGTCTACCTGAGTTTGCCATACGGCTATTCCTGCAAGCATGCCCCCTTCGAGACAGTCGAGGAACTCCGCCTCATCTACGGGATGAACCTCGAATTGCTTTACGGCGAGGATTCCAATTTGAATGGGATTCTCGACGCCAACGAAAATGACGGCGACCTCCTGCCGCCCTACGATAATCGCGACGGGCGGCTCGAGCCCGGGCTTTTCGATTATGTCACCGTTTACAGCCGCGAACCGAACACAACCACCAATGGCGCGGCCCGAATTAATGTCAGCAATCTCAGCGCAACCAGCACGAACCTGGAACAGCTCGCGACGTTGCTCCAACAGGACGCCGGAATCGATGACACCCGCATCAACGAGATCTTCTCGAGTCTTGGCATTTCACGCGGTGGCGGACGGGGCGGGGCGGGAGGAGCAGGGGGAGGCGGGGGGCGCGGCGGCGGCAACACTGGCGCCGGGGCCGGAGCTGGGGCGGGTGGAACTCAGGTCAAGAGCGTTTTGGAGTTTTATGTCCGCAGCAAAATGACGGAGCAGGAGTTTGGGGCGATCGCGAACAGCATCACGGTGACCAACGGCTCGTACATTTCCGGTTTGATCAATGTGAATACGGCGAGCCAAGCGGTGCTCTCGTGTGTGCCAGGCATCGGAAGCAACACCGCGCCGTCGCTGGTTTCATACCGCCAATCCAACGCCGGAAATTCCGCCTCGATCGCTTGGATTACGAATGTGCTCGACCCAACCAACGCCATTCAAGCCGGTCCGTACCTGACGGCGTCGGCGTACCAATTCACTGCGGACATCGGCGCGGTCGGCCACCAGGGACGCGGCTTTCGGCGCGTTAAATTCGTGGTCGATACCAGCGGTGGCACGCCGCGGATTCTTTACCGGCGCGACCTGATGCATCTCGGTTGGGCCCTCGGCGCGCAGGGCCGTCAGGATTTGTTGCTCGCGAGGAGAACCAGATGATTCCACTTTTTCGAAAAAAACGGGCTCCGTCCTCCGTGCTTGGCCTCTCGTTGAACGGGAGCCAGATCGAGGGCGTGTTAATCCGGCGCTCCAACGGCTCGCTCCAAATTCAGAAAACGTTCAGCGCTTCTCTCGCGCTCAATCCGCTCTCAGCCGATCCCGAATTGATGGGGCGCGAGATTCGCAATCACCTCGTCAATGCCGGAATTCGGGAACGGCACTGCGTCGTGTGCGTTCCGCTGAACTGGGCGCTGGTGCTTCAAGTCAAAATCCCTGACCTGCCAGAAGCGGATGTCGCCAGCTACTTGGAATTGGAAGCCGAGCGCGGCTTTCCGTATGCCCTGGACACGCTTGTCGTTTCCACGTCGCTCTGCCGCGCGCCGGGCGAACCGGCTTATGCGACGCTGGCGGCCATTCCGAGAAATCACCTCGCCCAGCTGGAAAATGCGTTGAAAGCAGCTCGATTGCGGCCGCTCAATTTCTCTTTGTCACCCGTCGTTTTGCAGCAGCCCAGCACAAGCCCAACGGAAGGAATTCTCAATCTGGTGCTGCGCTCCACCCAAGCAGATCTCCAGGTCACGTGGGGCGGCGGAATCGCCGCGCTCCGCTCGCTCGATGCCGGCGCCCAAAGCGAGCAAGGCGAAAAAGTTATTTCGGTGGAAACGATCGCGCCGGAATTGCGCATCACTTTAGGCCAGCTGCCGCCGGAAATCCGGACGGCAGTGAAGACGGCGCGCCTTTTCGGCCGAGGCGACTTTGCGCGGGAATTGGCTCGGCAAGTCGCGCCGAGTTTGAAGGCATTGGGCTTGGCCACGGAAATCGTGCAGCGGTACGCCCCGGACGAATTTGGCAAGCGCTTGCCGAGCGAAATTGAGGTGTCGCCCGCAACCAGCGCCGCCGCGTTGACGGTGATTGGCCGCGCCTTGCCGCTGGAGTTTATGTTGCCGAGGACAAATGCCTGGCAGCAGTTCTCCGGTAGATTTTCCTCCAAGAAATTGGTTTGGGCCGGCGCCACCGCTGGGGCGCTCGTGCTGCTCGGGTCCGGGCTTTTTGCCTATCAGCAATGGCAGCTTTCCAAACTGCAAACCCGCTGGTCAGCCATGGAACCGACCGTCCGTGATCTGCAGGAGCTGCAGCAGCAAATTAAAAAATTCCGGCCTTGGTTCGATCAGTCGTTAACCACGTTGCGCATTTTGAAAACGCTGACGGAGGCGTTTCCCACCGAAGGCGCGGTCACCGCGAAGACATTGGAAATTCGCGACAACAGTTCGATTACCTGCACGGGAGTGACCCGCGACAGCCAGGCTTTGCTCGCTGTTTACGACAAACTCCGCGCCTCGAAACAAGTCGCCAGTTTGAAGATGGACCAGGTCCGCGGCAAACCGCCCATGCAATTTACTTTTAACTTTAGATGGCTCGAAGGAGGCGCGCGTGAAGATTAGAAATCGCCAGCAACTCTTATTGATCGTCGCCCTCGCTGGAGTTGGATTTCTGGTGTTGGACCAAATTGTTCTGGGCCCCTTAACGAAAGCGTGGAGCGCGAGATCGACTCGGATTGAGGAGCTGAAGAAATCCGTCGACCAAGGCGTCTTGCTGCTCGACCGTGAACAAACTATCCGCCATCGCTGGGCCAGCATGCGCACCAATACGCTCCCGAGCAATTCGTCAGCGGCCGAAAGCCAAGTCTATGCGGCTTTCGATCATTGGTCGAAATCGAGCGGCATTGCCGTGGCCGGAATTAAGAATGTCTGGCGCCCGAACGATGACTTTTCCACGCTCGAATTCCGCACGGACGTGTCGGGTAACCTGCAAGGCCTGGCGCGGTTTTTGTACGAGATCGAGAAAGGCCCGCCCGCCTTGCGAATCGAAGCGATTGAATTCACTTCCCGCGACAACAACGGCCAGCAGCTCACGCTCGGTTTGCAAGTGAGCGGCTTGCAGCTCGAAGTTCCTCCACAGCCATGAACCGATTTGCCGAATGGAATTGTCGACTGCTGCTGCGAGCGGCCCTCGCGGTTGGATTATTTTCCGCCGCGGCGGTCAGTTGGGGCGCTCAGCCCGATGGAACGAATGCCCCGCCGCGAAACAATTTCGAACCGTTCAAGATTATCGTCGACCGGAACATTTTTAATGCGAATCGCACGCCGGGAGGCGGACCGCCGCCCAAAGCCGCCTCCGGCCCGCGCGCACGACCGGTCCGCACGGAAGTGTTCCGATTGGTCGGGACCCTCAGCTATGAGAAAGGCAAATTCGCGTTCTTCGATGGTTCGAACGCGCAGTATCGAAAATCAGTCCGCCCGTCGGAAACGATCGCGAGTTTTCGGGTGACGGATATTTCGCAAAGTGACGTTACATTGGAAGCTGGAACCAATGGGCCGGCAATGAAAATGGCCGTCGGCATGGAAATGAAAAAACAAGAGGAAGGGCCGTGGAAGCTCGGCGTTGGCAGTGGAAGCTCCTTTTCGAGTCCCGCCGCGCCGTCGACCTCCAGCCCCAGCGCAGGTGGACCGGCTGGCGAAAGTGAAATCGAAAGAAGAATGAGGCTCAGACGTGAACAGGAGACAAAATAATATGAAGACGTTTAACCAAGTTATCTCGCTTTTGATCGCGCTGGCCTGCCTCGGAAGCGCCGCTGCCCAGACCAATTCTTCGCCGAGTCCCCCACCCGCGCCGGCCGAGACGAAGCCGGCCGAGGCGAAGCCGGCCGACCAAACAGCGCCCGCCGCTGCCAAGTCCAGCGCGCCCACGAACTCCCCCGAGGCAAAACCGGCCGAGGCGATTTCAACGCCCACACCCCAACCTGCGCCTGCGGCCGGTGCGAATGAAAAAGGGCTGCGGATGAATTTCCGCGGCGTGCCAATCGATATGGTATTGAACCATCTGAGCACGGCTGCGGGGTTCGTCATCGTGCTCGATCCCAAGGTCCAGGGAAAAATGGATTTCAAGGTCGACGTTTGGAGCAATCAACCGCTCAGCCAGCAGGAAACGCTCGAGCTCTTGAACAAAGTTTTAAATCAGAATGGTTACGCCGCCATCCGCAACGAGCGGACGCTCACGATCGTCACGCGCGACGACGCTCGCACGCGGGACATTCCCGTCAAAGCCGGAAATAACCCTGCCAATATTCCGCGAACCGACGAGATGGTGACGCAAATCGTGCCGGTCCAATATGCGAACGCCGCGCAATTGGTTCAGAATTTGACTCCGCTCCTGCCGGATTATGCCAAGCTCACCTCGAACGAGAGCGGCAACGCGCTGGTGATCACCGCGACGCAAGCGGACGTCAAGCGCATGGCCGAAATCGTCAAAGCGCTCGACACTTCAATCTCGAGCACATCCAGCATCAAAGTGTTCCCGCTCCGATTCGCCGATGCCAAGGAACTCGCGAATTCGATTAAAGAATTATTCACGCCTCCACCGACTCAGCCAAATAACGGCCGCGGCGGCGGCTTATTCAATCAGTTCTTTGCTGGCCGCGGCGGCGGGGGCTTCGGCGGACGAGGTGGAGGCGGGGGCGGCGCTCCCGGCGGCGGTGGCGGAGGCGGGGGCGGCGCCAACACACGCGTCGTCGCTGTGCCGGACGAACGGACGAACTCTCTCATCGTCAGCGCTCCTGAAGATATGATGGCTACGATTGAGAAAATCGTGGAGGAGATCGATGTCAATTCGAGTGATATCACCGAACTCCGCGTGTTTCATTTGGTCAATTCGGACCCGGTCGAGATGTCGGACATGCTCGCGCAGCTTTTTCCTGACCAGAGCCGCTCGACTGATAACAACAATTTAGGCTTCCGTTTTAACCGGGGCGGTTTTGGCGGCGGTTTTCCTGGTTTCGGCGGCCCTGGCCGAGGCAATGCCGCAAATCAAGGCGAAAGCGACCGGCTCAAGAAAAAAGGCCAGGTCCTCGCGGTCCCGGACCAGCGCACTTCTTCGATCATTGTCAGCGCGGACAGCACGCTCATGCCGCAAATCGCGGAGATGATTCAACAGTTGGATGCGAGCAATGCCCGGAAACAGCGGGTTTACGTTTATTCGCTGCAGAACGCCGATCCACAAGAGGTCGCGGAAGTGTTGCAGGAAATGTTTCAGCGCAACACCACCGCCCAGCGGCGGAACCAAAACCAAAATAGCCCGCTCATGAACCGCCAGCAGCAGAACAATCAAAACATCGGGAACCAAAACAACTCGGGGTTTGGGACCAGCGGCGGGAATCGCCGCAACAGCGGCGGCGGAGGCTTCCAATAACCGCGCGCGGCGTTTTCGCGAACGATACTGATCGTCGCAAATGTTCATGCACACTTCCCCACGAACCAGATCCCCTCACCCTAACCCTCTGCCCGCGCGATTTGAGGGGTGGAATGGAACGCGCGGGGAGAGGGAAGGGAGAGGGGTCTTGCACCATGTCGTGCGCCATTACGTTTGCAGAGATTGACACAACCCATAACTCAGCACTGGAACCATGATCACTCAACGTTGGAAGATCGGAATTTACTTCGCTCACATCCTGGCGTTCTGTCTCTGCGCGTCGTTGCAGGTCCACGCGCAATTCGGCGGCGGACGCGGCGGCGGCTTCGGGGGCGGCGGCGGCGGCTTCGGAGGTTTCGGTGGAGGTGGCGGCAACCGCGGGGGCGGCGGGGGTGGCAGATCCACCGCCGGCACGACGCGCGATTATCCAAGCAATGGCACGGTCGGCGACGCCATGATTTCGTACGATCCAGAAACGCGCCGGATCATTGTCATTACGGACGACGACACGAGCCAATACATTTCCCAGGTCGTCACGAATCTCGACCACCCGCGCCCGCAGGTGCTGATCAAAGTGGTTTTTCTCGAGGTGACGTATCGCAAGGGTTTGGATATTGGACTGGAAGGCGGCTATTTCAAAACAAACGGCTCAACCGTCATCAAGGCGCAAAATTCCTTCGGGCTGCTCGAGCAGGGCATTCGTCCGCAAAACGGCGTCACGACGCAACCTGGCGCGGGCATTTACCAGATTCTCGGGAATGATTTTCAAGCGACCTTGCACGCCATCGCCGAAGCCGGAAAACTCGAGGTGTTGTCCCGCCCTTCCATCCTGGCGCGAAACAACCAGCAAGCGAGCATCACCGTCGGCCAGGAAGTCCCTCTCATTAACAACGTCCGGTTCGACACCCTCGGCAATCAGATCAACACGCTGCTGTATCAGGACGTCGGAATCATTCTTCGCGTGACGCCGTTTATCACCTCCGACGGCCAGGTCGAAATGATTGTTTCCCCCCAGATCTCCGCCCTCTCCAATCAAACCATCCCGATTTCGAGCGGCCCCAACGGGACGGTGGGCGCTCCCATTATCGATCTGCGCTCGGCCGATACCGTCGTCGTCACCCCGGATGGCCAGACCGTCATCATCGGCGGCTTGATGCAAAACCAGAAGACCACGGTCGACAGCAAGATCCCCTTCCTGGGCGACATTCCGCTCCTGGGAAATTTGTTCAAGCACAAGCAAAAGGCCGAGGTGAAAACGGAGCTGTTGATTTTTCTGACCCCGCACATCGTGCCCGAATCGTCCCGTCTGGCGAGCATCACCGAGGCAGAGCGGCGCAATTCCGAACTGGGGCCGAAGGCATTTACCGACCAGGAACTGGACCGCTTTTTGGATAAGGTCCCGAACCGCGAGAAATCCTCGCAAACGCCGCCGGGAACTGATAAAAGCGGGCCTAATCCGAAGATGAAGTAACCCGAATCGTGATTCGCCGCGCGCCTCTCGTCTATTTCCTGCTCGCGCTCGTCTGGGCTCTCGTCATTGCCTGGCAAGCCGTCGAGCACCATTGGGTCGTTAATTCCGCCCGCGCCGCCTTGATCAATCGGTCCAGCGACATCACGACCATTCTCGGGGTTGTCATTCGTTCCCAGCGCCGGATGGGCGGCGCCGTTTTCCAATCCCGCCTCGAAACCGCCCTCAAAGACTTGGTCAACTCGCGCGAACTCACCTCGGTCGCTTTGCTCAACGCTTCCGGCGAAGTGGTCGCTTCCGCCGGCAAACCGATGGACTTGGCCATCCAGCGCCTGCAGCAAACGGGTCAACGCTGGGGCAAGAATGGCGGGGCCGTTGTGCAATGGGGGAAGAACAACGTCACCATCGTCAACTCGGTTGATCTCGGCGCGGGCATTTCTCCAGAGGGCGAGCCCGAACCGACCATTGTTCTTCCGCGGCGGGATTCCACCAACCGTGTTCGAGGGGACGATCGATTTGGCCGCCCGCCCTTTCCCCCGCCCTGGGCGACCAACCAATTTCCCGGGACCAATTTTCCTCCGGGGGACCGCTTCGCCACGAACCGCGAGGCAGTTGCTGGCGGAACCAATGCGCGGCCGGCGCGCCCGCGTTCGGGCCGGCCATTTTGGATGAATGAAACGGAATATCAGTCGTTGCTCGAACGGCGCGGCTTGCACGGGCTGATTATTTCGATGTCGACGGATGCGGTCGCCCTCGTTTCGCGCGAAGACGTTTGGATGCGATCGATCATCGGCTGTTTTGCTTCGATTTCGGTCCTGGGCCTGGCGCTGGCCTGGCGCACCGTCGGCAAATCGTCTGAATTGCAGCTGCGGCTGCTGCGCGCAAGCGAGCTGAACACCCACCTGAAGGAGATGAATCTCGCCGCAGCCGGCCTCGCGCACGAGACGCGCAATCCACTCAACATTATCCGAGGGCTGGCTCAGATGATTTCCAAACAGGGTGAGGCTTCCAACGAAGTCCGGCGCAAATCGCGCGAGATCATCGATGAAGCCGACCGTGTGACGGCGCAGCTCAACGAATTCATCAATTACTCGAGGCCGCGGGAGATTCGACGGACGCCAGTCGCGTTGAGTTCTGTGTTGGGAGAGGTCGTCCGCGCGCTCAATTATGATCTCGAGGAAAAGAGCATCACGCTGCGAAATGTGGCCGAACCGCTCACGATCGAAGCGGACGAGCAACTGTTGCGGCAAGCCTTGTTTAATCTGCTGTTAAACGCCATTCAAGCGGTCGACGCAAAAGGCGAGATCGAAATCCGAGCTGGAAAACGCAATGGCGCGGGCGGGTTTGTGGAGATCGCCGACAACGGTCCCGGAATTTCGCCGGAGCACCGGGCGGAAGTTTTCAAACCGTATTTCACGACAAACCAAAAGGGCACTGGCCTCGGGTTAGCCGTCGTTCAGCAGATCGTGCTGGCGCATGGCTGGGAAATCGAATGCTTGCCGAATGAGCCGCACGGCGCGACGTTCCGCCTCCTCCATTTGAGTGTCCTTGGCAAAGGCCGCTGACCAGCAAAAGCGCAGCGAGGAAGGACTTGCTCTTGCTCTTGCTCTTGCTCTGCCCAGCCAGCGTTCAACATCCAATCCTCAACGTTTAAGGTTGAGAGTTGAATATTTTCGAGTTTGTGGTCGCAACCCATGCAACATCTCAGGAACGCGGCCTTCAGGCTGCTGCCCGGGGAGTAAACGCAGGAGCATTGGTGCAACGCCTCGCCTGCAGCGTGAACGCTGCGTTCCGGACCAGATTCGCAACCGCCCTCGATTGGAACGCGGCCTTCAGGCTGCTGCCGGGGAGTAAACACAGGACCATTGGTGCAATGCCTCGCCTGCAGCGTGAACGCTGCGTTCCGGACCAGATTCGCAACCGCGCTCGATTGGAACGCGGCCTTCAGGCTGCTGCCCGGGGAGTAGACGCGGGAGCATTGGTGCAACGCCTCGCCTGCAGCGTAAACGCTGCGTTCCTGAAGAGAGCGTGGCCGCCGTCGCTACGCCTGCACCAGGTGACCGGAACGTCCGCAAAGCAAATTGCGCCAACCGAGCTGCGCGGTTACTTTTGAGCGCATCGTTACCTTGAACGCCTCTCAAACCCCAACGGCAAAACCGCCGCTCAAGCCGCCGACCGTTCTGATCGTCGATGACGATCCGAGTCAGCGCAGTCTTTTGGACTCCTTTTTGACAAGCCAAGGGTTCGAAACCATTCCGGTCGCTTCCGGTGAACATGCGCTGCGCATCCTGCGGAACGAGCCGGTCAGCATGATGATTTCGGACGTGCGCATGCCGGGGATTTCCGGGCTGGAAACGCTCCGGCGGGCGCGAAAGGAACACAGTGCGTTGCCCATTTTGTTGGTGACGGCTTATGCGGACGTGCGTGAAGCGGTGGGGGCGATGCGGGTTGGCGCGCTGAATTACCTGAGCAAACCGATTGACCTGGACGAATTGCTCGCCTCGGTTCGCCAAGCCACTGGTTTGGTCAAAGAATTGCCGGTCCGGTTCAACGAAAATAAGGAATTGCCCGCGAAGGTGGTGGCGCGGAGTCCGCTCATGCTGGCGCTCTTTCGGGACGCTTCGCTGATCGCGATCTCCGAGAGCCGGGTGTTGATCACAGGCGAAAGCGGCGTGGGCAAGGAGGTGTTGGCCGATGTGATGCACGCATGGAGTCCCCGTGCGGCAGGACCGCTGGTGAAAATCAACTGCGCCGCGATTCCGGAAACATTGCTCGAGAGCGAGCTGTTCGGCCACGAGCGCGGGGCGTTCACGGGCGCTTCAGCCCAGCGGATTGGCCGGTTCGAACTGGCCAACCGCGGCACGATTTTCCTGGATGAAATCGCCGAAATGTCGCCGCATCTCCAAGCGAAATTGCTCCGGGTGACGCAGGACGGCCGCTTCCAACGAATCGGCTCGAACCTTGAAATCCAGACGAACGCCCGGATTTTCGCCTGCACAAACCGGCATCTCGAGGAGGAGGTCAAAAGCGGTCGGTTTCGCGAGGACCTTTTTTACCGGTTGAATGTCGTTGAGCTGAACATCCCGCCGTTGCGCGAGCGGCGGGAGGACATTCTTCCGCTGGCGACCCATTTCATTCACGAGTTCACGAAGGGACGCGCGCGCTTTTCCGGAGCGGTGCCGGAATATCTCGAGCGGTATTCATGGCCTGGCAACGTGCGTGAACTGCGGAATGCGATGGAGCGGGCGGCGCTGCTCTGTCAGGGCGAATTGATCTTGCCGGAGCATTTGCCAAATCGTCTTCGGCACGCCATCCAGCAGATGGCCGGGGTTGAATTGGCGGACCCGCAACGGCTCGAGGAAATCGAGCGGCAGGCCATCGTTCAGGCATTGCGGAAAAATAATTTCAACCGCACGGAAACGGCGAAGGCCCTTGGGATTAGCCGGCGGACACTGCTTTATAAATTGCAGCGCTTGCGTGACGAAGGTTTCGAAGTGGATCCACCAGGGAGTTCTTGACTCCCGTCCTTTTTGTCCGTTTTGTCGTTTTCGTGGTGGTCAAGCCGCGTCGGCTTGTTCGGAATCGACCAATTGGCGGCGGGCCAGGTCTTGAAAGAGTCCCGGTTCTTTCAACAATCCCTCGAACGTCCCCTCTTGCACGACGCAACCGCCTTGCAGGACGAAAATCCGGTCGGCCTTCATGATCGTGCTGAGCCGGTGCGCGATGACAAGCCGGGTCGCTTGCAGTTTCTCCAAACTTTCACTGACGATCGCTTGGGTGCGGTTGTCGAGCGCGCTGGTGGCTTCGTCGAAGAGGAGGATCCGCGGCTTGTGCACGACGGCGCGGGCGATCATCAAGCGTTGACGCTGGCCGCCGGAAAAAGCGCCCCCGCCGCCGCTAATGACGGTGTGCATTCCCATGGGCAGATTTTTAATGTCCTCTTCGAGTCCTGCCATTCGCGCGGCTTCCCAGGCGTCGTCTTCCGTGAGCGGCAATGTCCCGATAATGTTTGATAGAATGTGGCCTGGCATCAGCTTGCTCGTTTGCAAAACGATTCCGAATTGCCGGCGCACCGCCGCAATATCCATCTCCGCTAAGTCCTGGCCGTCCAGATGAATCGCGCCGGTTTCCGGATGATCGAACCCAAGCAGCAGCCGCATCAGGCTTGATTTGCCCGAACCGGAAGGCCCGACGATGGCGATGAATTCACCGGGTCGAATTTGCATCGAAACATTCTTCAAGACGAGCGGGCTGGACGGCCCATAGCGGAACGAGACGTGGCTCAATTCGAGCGCGCCGGAGAGAGGTCCGGGATCGAACTTGGAAGCGTTCACCTCGGGCAAGGTTTCCAGGATCGGACGGACGCGTTCGAACAATGGAATGATGTTCAGGGCGGGAACGAGGCTGACGGTCATCACGAGCATGGCCGCAAGAAAGGTGGTGAACGCGGTGTAGAACGCGAGAAAACTTCCCGGCGAAAGCGTCCCCGCGGCGCTTAATTTGACGATGGCGAAAAATAACACCGCGCTGGCCAGAATGGGGAAGACAGCGTTGAACACGACCAGGCGGTTGCCAGCTTTGCGTGCTTGATACGTGAGCTTTTTCTGGAGCGCGTATTCCTTCGACCAGGCGGAAAACGCGAGCATTTCAGCGGCGGCGACGCGCAGCTTGCTGATCCCGGTCAGAAATTGGAGGACCATTCCGCTGATGCGCCCTTGCCGTGCGGTGATCTGACGCTGGCAACGCACTTGTTCGAGCGAAATGGTCACCGTGAAAACGAAAGCAATCGCAATCAGGCCGCAGCCGACCAGCGCGAGTTTGATGTCGTAATAAAAAAGCAGGGCGAGATTGAAGAGCGCGAAAATATTTCCGAGCAATGCCTGGGCGAGCGTGTTGGAAACCGTCTGCCGAATGACGCTGATGCCATTGGCCCGCTCCGCGAGATCGCCCGAGGAGAATCGTCGAAAGAACGGCGCCGGCAGCTTGAACAGCCGATCGATCACCGCGGCTTGGGCATTCTGATCCATTTTCCCTTCAATGCGCAGCAGCGCGAGGCTGCGGATGAAATCGAAAACGCCGATCGCGATTGCGATCAGAACCATCCCCAAAGCGATTTGGAGCAATTGCCCGCGCTGGGCTTCCGGCACGAGCACGTCAAAAACGATTCCAGTGGCAATCGGCACGACCAATCCAAGCAATCCCCCGAGCACTCCCATCAGGACGAGCCGGACCAGTTCGTTTTTCAGTCCGAACATTCCGAAACGGATGAGTTGCCACAGTGTGATGAATTCCTCGGGCAGCGGGCGGTAAAAGCAAAACGCTTGTTTGTCCAACTGGGCTGCCAGCTCTTTTGTGACCAGCTTCTCGATCGATGTCTCGGGATCGAACAACTTGTAGGCGCGCGGCGATTCTTGAATGAGCGCAACCGGTTTTCGGTCGGGCCCGAAAAAAGCCAGCATTGGTCCGGCCTCTTGCCGCCACCATTGCCCTTGCAGCGCCAGGACGCGAAACCGCAAGCGCGATGCTTTCACGATCGCGCCGAGCGGGTCGCGGAGCGGAAGGCCCTTGCGCATTTCGGGGGGCGGGAGAACATCGACGCCGAGCTCCTGGCCGACGCGCGTGCAGGCCTTGAACAGCGCATCTTCAATCGGCGTCTCGGGAATTTTTTCAGCGGCAAGGACCGAGACGAGATTCACGAGCGCCCGGCGTTCGGCTTTTTCTCCCGCCTTCACCCGGTCTTGGAGCCGGTTGAATTCATCGACCTCCGCGAGGCGCTTGTTGACGGCCTCGCACTTGAAGATCAATTCATAAAAGAGAGTCAAGCCGCGCCAAAGCGCGGTGGAAGCCAGCGCCTGTTTCGTCGAGACGGTTTCGATTTCGAGTTTTTCCAGCGCTTGCAACCAGGAATCTGGGGTGAAGGGGAGCGCTTGGCCCGGTGGCAACGCGGCCATCTCTTCGGTGCCGATGAACAAGAGTTCGGCGGTCGAGCGGGCGACCCAGAGCACGCCTTTCTTGGCCTTGAATCGTTTGCCAGCGGGAACCTCGAGCGTTTGGCCGCCGTCCACCACCAGTTCTGTCCGGGGATTGACATCTTTCGAAACGCCCGCCGACAGGCCAGCCACCCAGCAGTCGATCAGTCCGGCCATTTCATCGGCGTAGGCGGGATCCTGGCTCAGTTGCTGAAGCCGCGCCAACGGCACGCGACGCAGCCGCGTGTTGACCAGGCCGACCGCGAGGCAGCCGCGGCCAAGGCCAATTTGGGACGAGCCCATGCCGAACAGGAGTTGTCCTGTTCCCACGGTGGCAAAATGGAATCGAGTGCCCACCGCCCGGCCGGCTTCGACCCGGACGGAAAAAATTTCAACATTGCCCGATTGGATGAACCAAACCGAATCGGGGTCCTGCAGCAGGAAAGGGCGGTTGCCGCCGATAATCTCGAGCGTCCCTTCCGTTTCAAAGATGTTGGTGAGTGCGGTCGGCATCGTGGCGTTGAATTTCAGGCGCGGATCAAGTCCGCGTAAAGACCCGGTTCGCTCACGAGCGTTTCGTGCGTGCCCCGCTGAATGACTTTGCCGCGATCGAGAACGATGATTTCGTCGCAATCACGGATTGTGCTCAGCCGGTGAGCGATGATGAGGCAAGTGCAGCCACGGCGGCGGAGGTTTTCGTCGATTTGCTTTTCGGTCTTGGAATCGAGCGCGCTGGTCGCTTCGTCCATGATGAGGATAGTGGGATTGTTCACGAGGGCTCGACCAATCTCCAAGCGCTGGCGTTGTCCGCCGCTGAAATTGCGTCCCGCTTCTTCCACGGAGGCCTCATAGCTCTCGGGGCGTTCCGCAATCTCGTCGTGGATGCACGCGTCTTTCGCGGCTTGGACGATGGCAGCTTCCGGGGCGGTGGCATCCCAGAGCGCCAGGTTTTCACGAATGGTCCCTTCAAACAAAAAAATCTCCTGGTCCACCAGCGCGACCGAATTCGCCAGCACCGCTCGAGGAATCTCCTCGCGGGTCCGACCATCAAAGAGAATCTGGCCTGACCAAGGTTCCACCAGGCCTGAAACCAATTTTGAAATGGTCGATTTTCCGCAGCCGGTCGGCCCGACAAGCGCGACGCGTTCACCCGGGTGGAGCGTCAGCGAAAAGTTTTCGATGAGCGGCGCGTCGAGCCGGCTGTAGGCAAAAGTCACGTCGCGCAATTCGAGGTGTCCGGTCAACTTGAAAACTTTCTTTCCCGAACTCTCGCTCAAGGCGGGAATGGCCGTCTGCGGATCGAGCGGATATTGGAGCACATCATCCAGGCGCTTGAGCCCGCCTTCCACAATTTGCAAACTGCTCCCGAGCAGGACGAGCCGGTTGACCGGTTCGATGAAACTCGCCATCAACGTTTGAAAGGCGACGAGCATGCCGAGGCTGAGGCTGCCCCGCATGACTAGAAAGCCGCCCAAGCCAAGCACAGCAGCGCTGTTGACAAGCGTTAAAAACGCGGGCACGACATCGAGAAAACGCGTGGCCACGCCGAGGTTTTGCTGAGCATTGAGAGCCTTGGCCTGATACCCAGCCCAGCGGGAGAAGAAATCATCCTCCGCGCCGGTGGCTTTGAGCGTCTCGACCATCTGCAATCCGGAAGTGGTTGTCCCCATCAGTTTCCCCTGTTCCTGCAGCAGACGGCGATTCGCGTCTTTGCGTTTGCGGGAGATAATCTGAAGCGCCACGAGATTGAAGATGGCGATCAGCACGCTCGTGCCGGCGAGCAGCGCGCTGTACTGGAACATCACCATGCCGAAGAAAAACATGGTGATCAGTCCGAGAATGTTCGTCGCGAGCTGCCCGGAGATGAGCTGGGCGAGCATGTCGTTCACCAAAACGCGCGAGCCAATTTCGCCGCTGAATCGCTGCATGAAGAACACCACCGGCAGCCGGAGCACGTGCCAGAACAAGTGCGACGACGAAGTCAGCGCCAGCTTCGTCTCCATGCGCGCGAGATACTGCTGCTGCAGCCAGGTCAGAGCTCCTCGCGCCAGCGCGGTGAGCGCCATGCCCAGCAGCAACGGCTTGAGCCAGTCCGCCCGGGAACTGACCAGAAAATCATCCACGAAAATCTTCGAGAATGCCGGCACGACCAAACCGGGAATCACCAAGCCGAGACTGACCAGCACGACAAACGAAAGCGCGCTCTCGCAGCCGCGCAGACGGAGGGCTAAGGATTTCCAGACGCCGCGTTCCTCGCCGCCTTTCCGAAAATCAGCTCCCGCCCGAAACATCAACGCGACCCCAGTGAACGACTTGTCGAATTCATCAACAGTCACGGTGCGCGGCCCGAACCCGGGATCGTTGAGGTAAAATCTTTTCGAGTCGTACCCCTCGACCACGAGGTAATGGTTGAAGTTCCAGAAAACGATTAATGGGAACGTCTGCGTCTTGAGCTGATCCGGGTTTTCAAATTTATAGCCTCTCGCCTCGAGCCCGTACGTGCGGGCGGCGCGGACCAGGTTGCTGGCCTTGCTGCCATCGCGGGAAACGCCGCAAGCCGAGCGGAGTTCTTCCAGGGGAACGATCCTTCCGTAATAGGAGAGGATCATGGACAGGGCCGCTGCTCCGCACTCGACCGCTTCCATTTGCAGGACCGTCGGCGTGCGCACGCGCTGCCGCGAAGGGGCGGAGGGAGTTTCGGCGCTGACGGGCGCTGCTGTTTCCGGAGAGGCCATTTGTCAGAAGCCGAAGAATTCTTTAATGGCAGGCAACACCATGGAAATGGGACGGCGTTCGGCGACCACAACGCTGGCGGCGCAGAGTGTGCCCGCGTGAATTTCAGCGGGTGGACCTTCCGAGGAGGACCAGCGGAATTTGCTGGCGGTCCGTGGATCCTTGATGAGTTCCGCGTAAATGGCAATGGGCGCGCCCGCGCTCGAGAGATTTTGAACGAGTTGCTCGTTTTCCAGCACCGTCATCATCGCTTGCCGGGTCGCCGGGAAATCCGCGACATAACGCACTTGGCCGACGATGAATCCGTATTCGGCCTTTTGATATGTGCTCGGGACAATTTGAACCTGCATGCCCGCTTGAACTTTCTTGCCCTCCGCCCCGCTCACGTAAACGACGGCTTGCAGATCTTTTTCGGACAATTCCAAACTGAGCAGCGGCGCGCCCGCGGTTAACAGATCGCCCGGTTTGGCGGTGACTTCGAGGACGCGGCCGCTCTGAGGGCTCAGGACTTTCGAGGTCAATTCGAGTTGGTTGGTCAGTTCCTTGAGCTTGCGCTGGATTTCGTTGATCCGCACCTGGCTGTTGAAGAGGTCTTGCTCCTGCTGGTTTTTAAGTTGGAATTCGCGGTTGGAAAGCTGTTTGAGTTCGCTCCGCGCGTCGTCGATCCGCTGCTGGGTTTGGTAAAAAGTTTGTTTCGTTCCCAGCAGCGTTTGCTTCGTGATGAGACCTTGCTGAACCAGCTTTTCCTGGCTGGCCATTTTTTCCGTCAACCAGAGCAACTGCTCGCTGTAATCCTTGATCAATTGATTCAGATTGGAATGTTTCAGGGCGATCAATTCCGTTTCCTGGACGCTGTTGGTCGAGGCGAACACCGCGAGCTCGCGAGATTGCTTTTTGGCTTCATCCAGCTGCGCCATCGTGCTGGTGATTTGATCGGCCAACCCGGGTTGGTACAGGATCGCGACGACTTGATTTTGCGTGACGACGTTTCCCGCGTTCACCTTGATTTCGGCGAGCTGCCCCGCCCCCACGGAAGCCACCTTGAACAATTGCGCGCCGCGGATGAGAATGCCCGAGCCTTCAACTTTGGTTGGAATTCGGCCGAGCACTCCCCAGACGACCGCCGCCAGGAGCAGCACGCCCAACACCGCTAGAGCGAACCATCCGCGCGGATCGGTGATATGGATCAGTTCGTCGAGTTGTTCAGGTGAAGAAAGCCGGTCCAGGGCGGATTCGCGGAAAATGCTCGAGCGGGTTGACATGGGAAAAGCGCGTTAACTATTTCCAGAAACGAAGCGTGAAGCAAGGTGGAAGCGGATGAGCACCGCGATTCTCCTGATGGGTTTGCAGCGCGGTTGTGTTCTTCGGACCAGCCGCAGCAAGACCGCCACAGTCAAGCCCTGCGGCTGCTGCTCCGCACACAGCCGCGCTCCGCAAAATGAGAATTGCTGGGGTGGGCATCTGACTCAGCGTTGTCGCGGGGCGGGCATGGTGATGAGCGACGGCAGCGAGATCCGTTGCAGGCCGTTGGTTCCTGAAAAAAATGTTCCCGTCTGAAAGCGCAAGTTGGCAATGGCCGTGGCGTAACGGTAGCGCGCATCCAGATAATTCAAGGCGGCGCTCGTCAAACGGTCTTCCAAGGTCAGCGCGTCCAGGATTGTGGCCATGCCCAAATTCAGTTTGGTTTTTTCGTTGGCCAGAGCCGTTTCATAAAGGCGCTTGGATTCCTCCGATTTTTGCAGCTCTTGCAAAACGATGCGCAAACGATTCCACGCCACGAACACTTCCGACCGGATTTGCCGCGCCAATTCATCCGCCCGAATTTGGCTTTGCTCCAGCGCCGCCTCACGCTGGACAACGAGGCCGCGGGCGGCCCGGTTGGCCGGCGGGAATTCGAAGCTGAGCATGGCAAAGCCATTGAAACCTTCGATGTGATCGCTGAAGCCGGTGAAGTAATGCCGAAATTCGCTTCCTGTGTCAGCGCCGCCGTACCCGCCCTTGAGCGTCACGTCGACTCGGGGCAGCAGGCCATTGCGCGCCGCCACCAGCAAGGTCTCTTCAACCTGGCGGGACTTCTCAGCTGCGCTCAGGTCAGCGCGATTTTGCAGCGCGGGACCGATCCACCCTTCCGGAGGCGCATTGTCCAAGACGGGAGGGGCATTCGATGTTTGCGGCAGGTCGTTCTGAGGCGGCGGAATTTGTTTCATCTGTTCGAATGGAATGCCCATGGCCGTGCCGAGTTGCTGGCGGGCTTCAATGATCGCTTGCTCGCTGGAAAGCCTGAAAGCTGTCGCGTTGGCCAGGTTAGCCGACAATTTGTCCAATTCCGTCTTCGGCATTTCGTCCGCCTGAATCAACGCTTGGACCTGGCTTACGAGCCGCTGGGCGCGCCCCTCCGTTTCTCGAATGACTTCCAGGCGCTGCGCCGCGGCGACGTAACCCCAATACGCCACCGTCGTGTTCAGGATGCGCTGACTGAGCGTGTGCTGCAGAGTTAATCGCGCGGCTTCCAGATCAAGGCGAGCCGCGCGTTCGGCCGCGCCAACGGTCTTTTCGCCGAACCCGCGCAGCAGCGGAATCTGCACCAACAAATTGACCGATGCCTGATCGAGCGCGTCGCTTTGAGAAAAGTTGTCGTCGGTTTGCCGCATCTCAACTCCAGGACTCACCAACACTCCTGAGTGGAGAAGTTTGTTGACCGAAACGCGGTAATCCGTTTCGTCCACGCGCAGCCGGGTGAATGCATTCGGTGTCGTGTCCAAGAGAACGGGGCGGTTCTCGAGGTTTCGGCTGATCGAAGCGGCGAAGGTCGAATCAAATTGCCCTTGGCTCGTGAGCAGGCGTCCCCGGCTGGCCGCGATCTCCCGGTTTTGAATGGAAATGACGGGGTCGTTCGTCAGCGTGATTCGAACAGCTTCGAGCAAACCAAGACGAGCAGGTTCGGCAGCCGGCTGTGGTTCTGCCGGGAGCGCCGCGACGTTCAGAAGGACCAGAGAAATTGCTGTAAATAAACGCGGCATGTATAGACGTTGGCTGGATTTCGGGCCGACAGGATCAAACGCCTTTGAAGAGCGGCAGGATCGTAATGGAACGTTATTCGTTGTGCAAGGGAACCTCGTAGCTGAACTCGTCAGAGTTCAGACGCGGCGTTGCAATGCCCGGACTGAAGACTCACGTCTTCAGCTACGGCTTGTCCGAGAGTTGGTGGAACAAGCTCGGTTCGGCTGTCGCGAGCGGAACGAACCAGCCATCGACGTGCACGGCGATTTTATTTGCCAGGGCCCAACGTGTGCCACCTGTCTCCGAGTACGACATGGCTGCCACAGCCAGCCGCGCCTGTTCCTCATCGAGCACCTGTTCTGGCTCTGTTCCAGGCAAACCTCGGCTGTCCTTCAAAACGAATTTATCGCCAGAACGGGTTAAGTTCAGAATTGGAGCTGCGGCCCGCCCGCCTGCCCACCGCTTTTTCCAAAGAGCGACGGCCTGCATTAAACTTCGGATCACTTCAGGCTGGCGATACGAACCGCTCTCGTAATCAGCCGCAAAATGATAGGCCAATTGAGCAACGCGGGCTTCCGCTGGAAATATCGCGGCGTAAGAATTGATCGGCCGCACATTGCTGACGCCGTAAGCGGCCGAGCGCGTGAAATACGGGCTGAACCGATCGAGGTTCATCGGGATGACCGCATCAGGCGGGTGCAAATGGTGCAGCAGCGGCGCCAACTCGAGCGGTTGTTCGTAATCTTCCACTTGGTCTCCGGGCAATCCCCAGAGCAGGTTCCAGTAAACATGGATTCCCAAGGACAACGCATCGCGCAAGAAGGTTAGATTCTGACGGACCTGGTTGCCCTTGTTCATCCGCTTCAGCAGCGGTGTCGACAGCGCTTCAATCCCGGCTTGAATGAAATTCACGCCCGCCTGCTTGAGCAGTTCCATTTTCGCGAGGCTCAGCATCGGCTTGAGTTCGTACATGAGCCGGAGCGGGAATTTTTCACGGCCCATTTGCGGCAGGAGCGTTTCGAAATACGTATGGGGCATCAAATTGTCCACCATCATCACGCGCCGGCCTGGGTTGGCCGCGGCCAAATTGCGGAAATCAGCCAGAACTTTGTCGGGCGATTTCTGGCGATTTTCCATGTACTGGCCGGGGATTCCGCAAAACGTGCAATGATGCTTCTGGCCCCACCAGCAGCCGCGGCTGGTTTCATAAGCGATCCAAGCGGCCGGATCGGCTGGATCCTGCGGGGAAATCCAGCGAGTCCGTTGCGTGAGAAATTCGGAAAAATCGGGCGCGGGAATGCGATCGAGATTCGGGCAGGCTTCTCCCTGCAGGATGCGGTCCTTCGGCGGGTTGCCCGCGAGCACGGATTTTAGAAAAGCAGGGAAACCCACTTCGCCCTCGCCGGAAAAAACGTAGTCGATGAAATGCCGCGGTGAGTCGAGCGATGCAATGCCCTCGGCCATTTCGCCCGCGCAATTGCCGCCTCCCAGAATGGTGGCCGTGCCGGGAGACCCGCGCTTGATTCGCTTGAGCAGAGCCACACTGGCGTTGGTCTGCACGAATGTCGTGGTGCAGGCGACGACGGCGTATTTTCGTTCGGCCACCGCTTCCCCGAGTTCGTCCGCCCAACGGACGGCTCGCTCCTCCAGCGCGATCAATTCGTCCGGGCCGAGCTGAAATTTTCGGGAGAACACCATGTTGCGATTCCGCATCAAGGTCGATTTGGTGTCGCCGAGAATGCGCGAGAGATCGAACATTTGCTCCGCCCAACACCCGAGCGGAGGAAGGTCGTGAGCGGCCCGCGCGAACATCCGTTCCCCCAGCAACGCGAGCTCGAGCGGATAACAAACTGACGGGATGCAAACTTCGAAATAGGCTTCCTTCCCGAGCACAGCCGCGAGATGCACGTTTGCGTAGAGGAGGCCGACGCGGAATCCCGCTTGGCGTCCGCATGCTTGAAGAACATGGGCCGCCAGCGACGGCTGCTCAATCGCGAGGAATGGCGGAACGATGATGAGGGCATCCGCTTCGGGAAGGAGTTCCCGCACATCCGGGGCAGCAGCGGTCATTCGGGAGATCCTCCGGGAACGGCGGCGCGACTAACGTCAGCGGGCATAACGATATGTTCTTGCGTCAATAAGCCGCACTATTGGGTGGATAAGTTCGGCAACTCAAGGAAAAAGGTTTCAAGCTGCAACTGGTCGAGCTTTGGTCGCTTTGGTTCATGACTGTGTTTAAAAGAGCCCCATCGGATGATGAACAACCTGGAGCACAGTTATTATTCTGACCAGCAATTCGCGTTTGGGGAGCGCGGCTGTGGGGCACCAGCCGCAACCAATAAGGGGTCAGTCCAAAGTTTTTACACAATTCCACGAGTTGTTGCTTTGGTGTGGTAAAGCCGATTGGCCAGGTGCGTCCAAGTCCCCATCGCAAGCCGCTCCGCAATCCATTTCAAGCTCATCGTCGTCTCCGCTCGCAACCGTCGCGCGATTCGCACTTTCTTTTGGTCCCCTTTGCGATGGTCCGCCAAGTCCTCCTCCTTCCACTTTAGCTTCTTCAGTTCCACCGCTATCATCCGATTGGCCTTCTCCTCCGCCGATTCCCTCACTTCCTCGCCATAATGCGATTCACCAACCCGCTCCGCCATCTGCGCGAGCAGTTCCTTCCGAAATTCTTTGTCCCCCAAATACCAACCCCGCCGCACCGTTCTCCATTGCTTATCCTCCGCTTGCGAACGGCGCTCCTCCATCTGCCGTTGAAATTCCTTCCGCCCCGCCACCGAGTCCTTCGGAATCCCCATTTCCCCCAATAACCGGTCCACTCGCAGCCACCGTTCACGCAGCGAGGGTTTCTTCAAAAACTCCAGGTAACTGGTCCAGCCATAGGCCGAAAGCTTCTGTTCGCTCGCGAGCAACTTGGCTCGGACCGGATTCAAGTGCACGTAATCGCAAACGGTCTTGAGATAACCGTTCCCGCTGCCGTCGACAATTAACGATTTGTAACGGCCGCTGAATAAATGGCCGATGACGCGGTGCCGACGATTGAACCGGCTGGTATAGGTGCCCAGGAACCATTTCATCCCGGCAACGAGGTTCGCCTTGGGCGTTTCGACAACCAGATGAAAATGGTTGTTCATCAGACAATAGGCATGCACCTGCCAATCCGTTTTGGCGCAAGTTTGGCCGAGCGTTTTGAGAAACAGATGCCGGTCGGCGTCATCCTCGAAAATTCTCTCTCGCCGATCCCCCCGATTGAGCAGGTGATAAATCGCCCCTGGGTATTCCACTCTCAATTTCCGCGCCATCGCGTTGAAAGGGTAGCTAGCCCCACCTCTGTGTCAATACTCAGGACTGACCCCTATACGGGATGCTCGATTTCGCAGAATCCATCAAGGATGGCCGACTCTTCTCGCAGGCGAATCGGATGATCGTTCAAAACGAGCCGGTCGCGCTGATCATCGAGGGAAGAGCAGCGGACCTGGCCGAAAGCCAAATGCGACGGGAGGCATTCCAAGGCGCGCTGATTTGCCTCAGCCTTATTTATCATGTTCCAATTCTCCGCTCATTAGATGCGGCTGAGACAGCGCGCTTGCTCGTGTTCGCGGCTCAGCAACTCGGGCGCGCCGAGTGTGCTCTTCCGCTACGCCACGATCGACGCCCCAAGCGGCGTCGCCGATTGCAGCTTTACTTATTGGAAGGTCTCCCGGGAATTGGCCCGCAAAAGGCCGAACGCCTCCTCGAACGCTTCGGCAGCGTCCAAGCCGCGTTCACCGCCTCCGCGGAAGAGCTCATCTCGGTGGATGGGATCGGACAGAAACTCGCCCAATCGATTCGCTGGATCTTGGAACCGGACCTGTAAGGGGTCGACGCACAATTGCGTCCGGTGCGGGACCTGTAAGGGGTCCATACTAATGGCCAATTAGGCGACGCCATCGGAATTGTGCAATAGTATGGACCGACCCCGCTGGTCTATACGGCATCGGAACGTACGCTTCGGCCCGGCAGGTCCACCCGAAAAACTCTGCAAAAGTGCTTGTGCAACCGGGCATCTGATGAATAAAAAATAAGGATGCGTTTTCCTTTGCTGCTCCGTGAGAAATCGATCCACGGCACAGCGAAGCAGTTCGGGCCGCTGATTTATCAGATCCTGACTCTGGCGACCTTTGCCCTGCTCAGCACCAATACAGCCGGACAACCGGCACCTGGAAGCCTTGATCCCAGATTTGACGCGGGCTTGCCACCAAATGGAACCATCACTTCGGTCGTCATCCGACCTGATGGTAAAATAATCGCCGGCGGTTTTTTCACCCAATTTAGCGGAGAACAGCACAATTATTTGGTTCAGCTTAATCCGGACGGAACCTTGGATGAAATATTCGGGAAGGACAGCGCGCCGGATTCCAGAGTGCGCTCTTTGGCGCTCCAGCCTGATGGGAAACTTATTCTAGCAGGCGATTTTCAAAAAATCGGCGGCATCGCACGAAAGGGCTGCGCTCGCTTGAATCCGGATGGTTCGCTCGATCTCGAATTCAATCCCGTCGCGAGCGTTGAAGTTCCCACCAAAATCGTGTTGGTTGGGGATGGCCGAATTATGCTCGCGGGTTATACGTTGGCGCGCTTAACCGAGTCTGGCCGTTCCGATACGACGTTCTCGTTCAGCCCGAACATCTATTGGTATTCAGGCTTCATGGGCTTCAGCGACGCGCAAATCTTCGCGAATGGGCAAAGTATCGTGATCGGAAATTTCGGTCCGAACGGAGTGGCACGCCTCAACCACGATGGCACCTGGGATCGAACCTTTGATGCAGGCATCGGCGAGCACGCCTTGAATTCCAGTATGCCTGCCGCGGTCCAGGCACTCGCGCTCGACACTATCGGAAGAATCCTCGTCGGCGGTTCTTTCATTCATGTCCAGGGCCACCTTCAACCCGAGGTGGCTCGATTGAATGCAGATGGAAGTTTTGATCCGACTTTCGTGCCGCAATTGGCCGGGGGGATCGTTCAACAAATAGTCGTTGAACCCACGACACGCGCACTCCTGCTGGGCAACTTCACCACTGTCAATGGTGCGCCTTCCTCCGGCTTAGTTCGCGTTTTGGATAACGGACAACTCGATCCCAGTTTCCAGCCCCAAATATCGCATCCAACGAAAGTTGTGCTTCAACCGGACGGCAACATTATCGCTGTAGCTGGCAAGCTTGTCCGGCTCTTTGGCGGTATTCCGCCACCCAGCTCAGTGCCCACTATTCTTGACCAGCCATCCAGCGTCCAAGCCAAGGAAGGAGAAAATATCCCTTTAACCGTGAGCGTGACGAGCCTCACTCCCGTGGTTTTTCAGTGGCAAAAAAATGGTCAGGATCTCGCCGTCGCGACGAACACGACATTGCAGCTTGAGAACGTTAGCTTGAATGAGGCCGGCGCCTACCGAATCGTCGTGCGCAATGCTGCCGGTTCGACGACCAGTGAGGTGGCGGAAGTTCAGGTCATCGCGGCTCCGAAAACAGCCGGCGCATTGGACCTTTCCCTCGATACACATATAGGTCCTAACGGTCCGGTTAACGTCGCGGTTGTTCAACCTGATGGGAAGATCATCATCGGCGGAGCATTTACCGAAGTGAATGGGATTGCTCGAAATCAGCTCGCGCGGATCGCGCCGGATGGCACGCTCGATCCGACATTCGTCCCCAACGTCCCCGTCTCGGGTGCCGACGCAAATTCAGTATCGGCGCTGCTGCTTCAGCCGGACGGGAGGATTCTTGTTGCAGGCGCGCGCGTGCCAGTTCCCTGGATCCCATCTCGCCAAGATTTTCGCGGGACGTACTACGTGGCTCGGTTCACAGCGGACGGCAGGATGGATCGGTTTCCTGTAACTTCACAAACATTCACCACTTCGCTTCCCACTGTTGTCGGGCTGGCCTTGCAGAGTGATGGCAAAATTATTTATGGCCTTTCCCTCAGCCCTTCCTTCACTCTCACCGCATCCAACGCAATCACGCGTCTGACGCCTTACGGGAGCGTCGACCCGACTTTCAATGCAGCGATTCCGCATCAGTTCCCTGTCGTGGGACTCCATCTGCAACCCGATGGAAAACTGCTGGTCCGGAGCTCCCCTTCCTATTCCGAACCGTCGATTATCCAGCTGAACACGGATGGCTCCCTCGATTCAGAGCTCTATCGGGTGAAGGTGCAGAACTGGGCGTTCCAATCGAACGGCGCTATTCTGATCACCGGCAGTTTTCCCCCCGGTTACACCAACAACTTCGTTCGATTTCAACCTGATGGTGCACTGGACCCAGATTTTCATCCCCCTTTGTTTCAAGAAGTGAAAAGCATGGCCGTTCAAAATGATGGGAAAATTCTTGTTGCTTATCGAGGCACAAGCGGCGCCGCCACTGCGTTTGTAGCGCGGCTGAACGCAGACGGGACTCGCGATCCTTCGTTCGGGGTAACCCGTGCGGGCGACGTTGTCCCAGGGCTTTTTAACCCGGAAGTTTTGTCGCTTCAGCTCGATCACGGAGGCGGGCTCTTGGTTGCGGGCAGTTTTACCTCAATCAACGCCGTACCCCGAAACAATCTGGCGCGGCTCTGGAACGAAGGCGCCGCTGCTGCGGAACCGCTCACGTTAATGAACCCGTACTGGGACCGCAGCGGTTTTCACCTCAAGCTTAATTGGATCGATCCACAAAAACAGATCTTCCTCGAGTACAAAAACTCATTGAACGATTCCTACTGGACCGCTCTGCCCCCGTTTGCCGGTGATCAGCAAGACCTTTCCGAAAATCCTCGTCCCGCGAGGCAACGCTTTTACAGGGTCCGAATCGAATAATTACCAGCGGGCCGAAGAATCTCGGAATGCACAACAGATTCAAATTGCTGAGTGCTGGCCGTGCGCTCAGTAGTCGTACAGTCCGCTATCGTGCGAGTAGCCGCGGCCGTAGCCGCCACCGCCTCCTTCATCCGGGCCGCCCATAAAATCGCCCAGATCTTCTTCGGTATTTCCCGGGTCTTCGCCAGCTTCCAAACGTTTGATCGCGACATCGAGTTCTTTGGGCAGGGCGCCGGCCGGCATGATATCCTTCATCTTTTTCATCATATGCGCCATGTGCTTGGGATTGTTCTCGTCCATGTGTTCCATGTCGCGTTCGAGTTTGCTCATGACCCGCATGACTTTGGGATCGGTCACCAATAAGGGGTCAGTCCAAAGTTTTTACACAATTCCACGATTTGTTGCTTTGGTGTGGTAAAGGCGATTGGCCAGGTGCGTCCAAGTTCCCATCGCAAGCCGGACCGCAGTCCATTTCAAACTCATCGTCGTCTCCGCTCGCGACCGTCGCGCGATTCGCACCTTCCTTTGGTCCCCTTTGCGATGGCCCGCCAAGTCCGTCTCCTTCCACTTTAGCTTCTTCCTGCTACCATTCACAACTTGGACAATGAGGACCATTCCAATCTGGCTGGGGGCAGGCGGTTCGTGTAGAGGTTCCTCGTAGAAAATTCCTCATGCCCCTCTCGAAATTCGATTTGATCCTGCGCGAACTCGCGGCGCAAGCGAGCACATGGCGGGAACGGCTTAGTCTGGGCCTGTCAGTCCCCGGGCCGCTCGCAGATCGGAAGCGCCTCGAACACTGGATGAAAACCGTGGATCGCCACGGGCGGCAGGAGATTTGGGAGAAATATTTGCAACGTGAAGGATTGAGCGCGGACGATTGCGAACGCGCCATGGCAGAGGCGGAATGGCCGGGCAACCTGCCGCTGCCCGGGTGGACAAAAAAGTTTTGGATGGCGTTGTCTCTGGAAAGCGGTTCGCTGGATCGATTGCCCGAGAGTATGCTCCGAAGCAACTCCTCGCACATTGAACCGCTGAACGTTCCCCTCTCGCTTCCCTCTCCCCGCGCGTTGCATTCCATTTCTCAAATCGCGCGGGGCGAGGGAGAGGGTGAGGGGCTCAGGTCCAAGGGCATCGGTTGCTCGCGGGATTCGGTTTTGCCGTTTGAAGATTTTCTTTTTCCGTTCGTGCGGCTCTACGCCAGACGAATGGAAACGCGCTGGAGCGGCTTGGCCGAGCCGGTGCGTTCGAGTTTTTGCCGCGACCTTCTGCGCAGGCTTTGCCGAATTGCCGCGCCGACTTTGCTATTTGAGTTCCAGCTGTTCCAGTCGCAGAAAAACCCAACGCAAGCGGCCGATTCGAATGATGTCCTCTACCGGTCTTTCTTAGCCGAATTGAGCGCAGCCAGCTTCTTGCCGGTGTTCCGAGAATATCCGGTTTTAGCCAGATGGCTCGTGCTGTTAACAGACCAGGCAGTGGCGACGACGAGTCGATTCCTCGATCGTCTCGCAAATGACGAACCCCGGCTGAGCCAAGTCTTCGCGCGCGGAGAAAAAATTGGGACCGTCCTTGAAATCGAAGGTGGTCTTTCCGATCCGCACAACGGGGGCGAATCGTCTTGGCAGGTTCATTTTTCGTCTGGGCTGCAATTGATCTATAAACCGAGGAGCCTCGGAATGGCCGTGGCTTTTAACGGACTGGTCGAGTGGCTGAATTCAACCGGCGCTGTTCCGACGCTGAAGGCGCCGAAGGCACTCGACTGCGGTTCCCACGGCTGGATGGAGGTGCTGCAGCGGGAAGATTGCAGGTCCGAGCGGGAAGTCGTGGCGTTTTACGAGCGCGGCGGAGCGGTGCTTGGCCTGGCGCAGTTATTGGATGGCAGCGATTGCCATCATCAAAACGTCATTTATTGCGGCCAGCATCCGGTGTTAGTGGATCACGAGACACTGCTGCAGCCGCGGGCGAGCTCGGCATCATCAGTTGGGGGCGGCGCCTCATCGATGTGGCGCGGGATCGACTTGGCGAAAACAGTTTTTCAAACGGGGTTGCTTCCCGTTTGGTTGGTCGAGCAGGGAGGCCAGCTTTTCGATCAGAGCGGTTTCGGTGTCGACCTCGATCCGCGCGCGCGTGTGCTGGCCTCAAGCTGGCGGAACATCAACATGGACGGGATGTCGGAGGAAGATCGCGAGACGCCCAGCCGGAAAAGCTCGCTCGCATTGAATGGCCGCGCTGTCGATCCGCAGCAGCACCGCGAAAGCTTTGTGGCTGGGTTCCGCGCTCTTTGGGAGTTGGTGGTTTCCCAACGCGAGTTTTTGCTCGGCTCGCAAAGTCCTTTAAAAGCGTTTGCCCCGTTATCATCGCGGTTTGTTTCAAGAGACACCCAGCTGTACCAAAAAATCATCGCGCGACTTGGACGCCCTGAGCAGCTCCGGGACGGCCGGGATTTTTCGGTTGAAACCGAATTGCTGGCTCGCGCTCATTTGCTGCCGGCGGGAAGCGGAGCCATTCACTGGGGTCTGTTCGAATCCGAGCGGCTTGCGGTTTCGCGCGGGGATATTCCGCTTTTCATGGCGCCGGTTGGCGGACGCAGCCTCGCGCTGGAAACCGGCGAATGCATTCCGGATTTTTTCGAGCGCGCTGCGTATGACGAGCTGCGACAGCGCGTGAAATCGATCGAGCTGGGGCAAATCGAAACCGAGGCGGAGCTGATCCGGGTGTGTTGGAAAAGCCGTTTTGGAACGGAAAAAAGCCTACACTCACCGAGCGCCGGCGATTCGCAGAAAAACGCGGCAAGCAACGTCGAGTTTATCGACCGCGCTATCGAAGTGGCCGAGTTGCTGAGCGAAGTTGGGTTCGCCCGAAAGGATGGCGGCCGAGTGTGGTTTGGTCCGTGCCGTGTTCCCGAGCGGCGCCGGATTGAATTACGGCCCATTGGCTGGTCGCTTTATGATGGCGCCAGCGGAGTGCTTTTGTTTCTCGCGGCACTGGAGAGCGTCGCGCCTGGCCAGTCGGCGCCGGCTGTCGAATCGTTGCTCAGAATCATTCGCGAGCGATGCGGCGATGCAGGGGGCCTGGCTGGGACTTTGACAGGAATTGGAATTGGCGGGGCCACCGGGCTGGGCTCGCTCGTTTATAGTTTTAGCCGGGCGGGAACTTTGCTCGGGAATGAATGGTTGTTGGACGAAGCTGCGCGCCTGGCTCGCTACATCACGGACGAACTGATCGCGGCGGATCGCGCGTTTGATGTCATGGCCGGTTCGGCGGGAACGATTCTTTCGCTGCTGAGCCTCCATCAAAGCCGTGCGGAAGATTGGCTGATCGATCGAGCCCGCGCGTGCGGCCGCCATTTGTTGGAACGTCGCGCGGCGGGTCCGAGCGGTTTTCGTTTATGGCCCAGCGTTCGTCCTGGAAAGTTTCGAACCGGCTTTGCGCATGGCGCGGCCGGGATCGCCTTGGCTCTGCTGCGGCTTGAACATGCGACAGGTGAAAAAGAGTTTGGGCAAGCGGCGGCGGAAGCGTTGGCATTTGAGCGCGGCCTTTTCATTAAGGCCAACGGCAATTGGCCGGAGTTCTCTGACGGGGAGGAGTCGGGTTGCCGGACGGCTTGGTGCGCGGGCGCGACTGGGATCGGTTTGAGCCGTTTGGGAATGCTCGCGTTCTGCGATTCGACCGAATTAAAGGAAGAGATCCGGGCCAGCTTGAGCACGAGCGACAAAGCGATCGTCATTTCAGCGGAGAATCATCTGTGCTGCGGGAATTTCGGGCGAATCGAATTGCTCGTGGCAGCTGGCAAGAAATTGTGCGAGCCGCGGTGGAGCGCCCGCGCCTGCGAAGTCGCGGAGAAATTGCTTGCAGGCGATGGAAATGTTTTTGGGAGGAGATCGCTCGGATTCCTCGATCCGGGATTTTTCCGGGGGTTATCAGGAATTGGTTATGAGCTATTGCGATTGGCCGCTCCCGACCGGATTCCGAGCGTGCTGCTTTGGGAATAACGTTGCTCAGGCCGAGACGCCAGGTAATCTCACCGCGATTCCGCTTCACTTATGGGCCGACATGATTTTGCTTCCTTGTTTTACCCCGAAACCGAGAAGGTGTTTTTGCGCGATTATTGGGAGAAGAAACACTGGATCATCGCGCGCGGCCGCGATGATTTTTATTCTGACCTGCTGGGCGTCGGAAATTTGGATTCGCTCTTGAGTTTGTCGAGCTTTAACACGCCGAGCGATCAAGCTGACGTTCGCCTGGTTAAAACTGAAAATGGAAAATCGGTCAGCCAACGAGTTGTTTTTCGACCGGATGGACGGCTCGACATCTTCGGAGTTTATGCGGCGGTTCAGGCCGGTTTTACTTTGATCGTCAACCGCCTGGAATTTCGTTGGACCGCAATCGCGCAACTTTGCCGGAATCTCGAGGCTGCGTTGAACCATCGAGTCAGCGCGAATTTGTACTATACGCCGCCCGATTCCCAAGGGTTCTCGCCGCATTACGACACGCACGACGTGCTAGTGTTGCAGTTGGCCGGAAGCAAATTGTGGCGGCTGTACCACCGCGCCCAACTACTGCCGCTAGCGGACGCGGATGTCGTAGTCGCGCGGGCAAGCTTGAGCGCGCCGGTCGAGGAGAAAATTCTCAACGCGGGCGATTTGCTTTACTTACCCCGCGGGCAAGTTCACGAGGCGCTCACGGCGGGGGGGGCATCCTTGCACCTGACCGTCGGGATTTATGCGCTTTGTTGGTTTCACCTGATTCAGGAGGCGGTCCGAAAAGCGGCGCGCTCGTCGGTGGAACTGCGCGAAGCCCTCCCGCCCGGATGGTTCAACGGAAGCCATGACCGCCCCATGAACGAAGCGAAATGGCGCGCGTTGCTCGATCAGTTCTGCGCCACCGCGGATCTGGCGCGCGCGTGGGAATCTCTCGGAAACGATTTTCTGACTTCTTCCTCGCCGCCGCCGGATGGCCATTTCGCTTCGATCGAGCGCGCTGAAACTCTCGCGCTCGAATCGCCGGTTCGGAAGCGGAGTGGGATCGCGTGTGTGAGCGGAATTGTTCACGAGCAAGCGGTGATTTCATTCTGCGGCAAGAGCGTTCGAGGTCCTCGGCATCTCATTGAAACATTTCGTTTCATTGCCACAAACGGACAATTCCTGGTGAAAGATCTTCCCGGCGGGCTGAGCGATTCGGCCAAAGTGGTGCTCGCCAAACGGCTCGTGCGTGAGGGATTGCTCGCCATCGACCCCGAGGGTGCTTGAGCTCCGAACAGGACCTTCAGTGCTCCACGGGAACCGCGTATCCTTTTTTGGATCTCCAGAGGTGCTGGAGTTGGAGGTACGCTTTCGAGCTGGTAAACTTTCCGTCCGCCCAATTGACTTTGATATGGCTGATTGACCGCCGCACGACGCTGCGGTAAGCCGGGCCGAGAAATGAGGCCGCGTTCAGGATTTGGTTTGGCCAAAGGGATGATTCTTCCGTGTGATCGATTTCGCCGGGGAACTGCCTCAAACCTTCCGCTTCCGCTTCCGTGCAGAGACTGCGTGAGGTGAGTTCGTCGAGCAGAGCGTCTAGTTTGTCGCCGGCGGCGAAGCACTCGAACGCGACATTCTCCGAAACCGTTTCCGAAATCTCCAAGGCCGGGTAGACAAAATCAGCGGCGGCAATGAGGCCAGCCAATTCCGTTTCAAGGATCAGCGGCGTTCCCGGCCAGCCATTGCACAGTAGGAACGGAATAATTTCGCTCGGTTTCATTTGCCGGGGAACAGTCCGGAGTGATTGGGCGCGGCGGGAAAGCATGCAGCCGAGATAAAGAGGGACGGTGTCGCCAGGAAGGAATTCCAAACAGCGGCTTAGGTTCGTCCGGGTGTTCAGGGGCAAATCCGGCAGGCCGAGGAGTGGGAGGAGAGCGCCGGTGAGCCAATCCGAAAAGTCTTGGCGGGAGCGATGGGTTTTCTCGCAATGAAGCTGGAGAAAAATCGAAGGTTGAGGCCGCTGGCCATTGCCTGGGAGATCCAACTCAACCCAGACTGACCGCAGGTTGTTTTTCCAGAGCTCTCCTCCTCGCCGCCAGGCCGTGACGAGCCCCAGCAGCTTGTGCCAGAGCGGTTCGGTTTGGGGAGTGGAATTCTTCAGCCATTCCGAGAGCCAGGCTTCCAATTCAGCCGATTCGGAACGTAAGACCTGGAACGAGAACTCAACCGGCTTGGTCGAATTTCCCAGCAGGCATTCCAAACCGAACGTGTGACTGACGCTCAGCGGAACAATGGAGAATTGTTCGGCTAGAGAAGCTAAAAAGGGCGGCTGCGCAAGACCAGGAGGGATCCAGCGCGTGGCCGCCCAGAAAAAACCGTGGAGCGTCGGCCCCACTCCTAACATCCATCCATGAAGCTGCCGTCGGTTTGGTGCAAATAACCGCCGGAGACGGTCTCGAGTTCTTCGTCGGACAACTCACCTGCGCCTGATGCTTTGATAGGAGCCGGGAGCACGATGTAACGCGCTTTATTGGATTCGGACAGGACTTTGATTTCGACCCCGTCAGGAATCTTGGAGCCGAGTTCGGCTTCCATGACTTTTTTGGGGTTAGCCATGAGCTGGCTGCGAAAGGAATTATCCTTCATCGCCTTCGAAACAATCCTCTGCTCGAACTGCGCTCGTTCTGACAGGATTTTGTCGATGTTCATGCAAGTACAATAAGAATACGTTATGTGTTTGTTAAGGAGCCCGGTTGCCCCCTTTTACGAAGCGAAGGTGCCACCGTCAACCATAAACAAGAAGTCCCGGCGTTTTTATTTAACAAAGTTGGCCTGCGACTCCTGCTCTTGATCTCCTTTTGGCCGGGGAGCAAGAGCAAGCAACTCGATCCATTCCTCGACCGTGTCTGCCTAAGGCCGGTCGTCCAACTCACGGTCTCCTCAGTCAATCAGAAAAAAAGCTCCAAATCCGGCGACAGCAACACCGCGCTGTCCAAGACAACGCGCCGCCGCACGATTTGAAAACTTCGATCGCTCGGCCGCAGGAGATCCTGCCGCTGGCCAACGAATGTCTCCACAGCGTTTTCGTTCCGGCTGCGGTGCAGGAGCAGATTCGACCAAACTCGCACTTCGCCCGCTGCTTCCCCCGGAAGAACCTCGACGTTGCTGATGAAGCGGCGGGTCCGGGAGGGCGGCTCTTCCGCCCAGGCTTGGCCCGTCTTCAGTTTGGCGACTCGCGTTTTGAGCAGGAGCTTCGGTTCGTCAAACCAGCCCAATTCATCCGGTTTCGACAATTCGGCGGCAATCGGCCGCTGTGATTCGCCACGCTCGGGCAAGCGCGTGAACCGCGTCGGCATGCTGTAGCGAGAATCCTCCGCCCAGAGCGCCAGCCATTCGTCCCATTGCCGTTCGTCGAGCAGGCGCGCTTCGTGAAACAAAAACTGTTCAACCCGGAAAACCTGTTCCCATTCCGAGACGCTCATGCTTTCACCTCGCTCATGCAGCGGCGCCAGGTTTTATAAAAGCCACGCTGGTTATGTTCGCTCCAGAGCGGCGCGAGCGAGCCGGGCAGATCTGGGTCGGCGTATTCGCGGCCGAGACCCATGCCCAAGTGCAACGGACGCTCTGCGACTTCGCTGCGGCAACCGCGGCTCATTTCCGTCCAATTGGAAAAATCTTCGGCTTCGACCAGCCCGCCCGGGCCGAATGAGCTCGCGTAAATCCGGCGAATGCTTTGCTTAACCTGGGCGGGAGCGGCTGCGGGCACGAAGCACCATGACCAGATTTCCGTGCGATGCGGGCCGCGCGGGTGAGCGATTCGGACGCTGGAGACGCTTGGCAAAATGGCGAAGTTCGGAAAGATCGTTCCTGTAATCGGCTTCAACAGCGCCCGCACCGGGCCGAGCCGGAGTTCCGCTTGGGCCTGGACTGATCTCAGGTAGGCGCTGAGATCCGGCGCGAGATGAGTGGCCGAACCGGGCAATCGATCGATCGGATTGCTCTGCTCGGGAAAGCGGCTCGCGACAATTCCATGGCCTGATGCCGTGGTGACCTGAATGCCGTGAGGAATCTGGGATTCGCTGCGCAGGCCAGTGATCGAGAACGTGGAAACGTGCGCGGCGTCAGCGTGGTAAATGTCGGCCGAATAATTTTCCGCGAAGAATTTCCAGTTGCACTCGACGATCCATTTTTGGATGCCGCCGAGGAATTCGATTCCGTTTGGGTAACGATCGAATGCGGCATCAAGATAGAAAACCGCATCGCCCAGGTATGCGCGCAAGGTTGGCGCGGCTGAATCGAACGTGGCGAAAATCAGCCCGGCGTACGAATCGACGTGAGCAGGTTGCTGCAGGTCCCAATCACTTTTCTTCAGGTCGCCTTGATAGCCTTTTTCGAGCCCCGGCACGCCCAAAAGTTTGCCGTCGATTCCGTAGGTCCAGCCGTGATTGGGGCAGCTCAGCGTCGCGGCATTCCCGCGGTCGACGCGGCAGATTCTCGTGCCGCGATGGCTGCAGGAATTCAGCAACACCCTGATTTGTCCATCCATGCCGCGGGCCAAAATCACCGGTTCTTCACCAATGTAAGCCGCGGCAAAATCGCCGGGAGCGGGGACTTGGGATTCGTGCCCGACAAAAATCCAGCAGCGCTGAAAGAGGCCTCGCAGTTCGTGCTGATAAATTTCCGGGTCCGCGAAGATGCGCCGGCTAATTCGGCTGGCATCCGGCGAGATCAGGCTGGCGAAGTCGAGGGAGAATGCGGCCGCGGAATGGGGTTGGCCCATGTCGGAACGCTAATGATTTGGAGGACGCCGCCGCAAGGAGAAACCACCCTGGACCCGCGAGCGCGGAAGGGGAAACCACGAAACACACAAAACACACGAAAAAGGGAAGCCTCAACGGGGCCGCGCCCGCGCGGGCGCGGAAGGCTCTTCTCTGTTATTCCTTCCAAGTCACTACTCAAGTGGGACGAGCCACCTGAGCAGTTTACCTTTCCAACCCAAAATGAACTTGTCGCAAGCGCTCACCACCCGGACACTCGGCCGGCCAAGCCCAAAACCTAGCCCAAGGAATTTGAAATTCTAAAGGGGATGCCTAAATCCGAAGCACGAGAACGTCGAAAGAAGAATCTATGAACAACGGCGTGGAAAGGATTGCGGCGAATGAGGCGCTGTTCGATTACGTCCTGACTCCGTTTGAGCCGCTCGCTCCCGCGGCCGGAAAGCTCAAGACGAGCAATCTCCTGTTTCACAGTTTCGCGCTGAGCGGCTGCGAGCCGCGCTTCTATCAATTGGTTTACGACCTTCGCGAGGCGATTGGCCACGGCCAAACCGTTTGGGGACTCAAACGAATCGGAACTGAGCTCGCGTGGGAGTTTTATTTTTACCGTCATTTGCAATGGGACAAAGTGCGCGTGGCCAACGTTCGGGCTGCTTTCAGCGCGTTCGCGGAGGTGGCCTGGGATTTCGACGACGAGCGGCTTCCTTACGAGATGTTCAGCATTGATGTGCCACGTTCCCCGACGCGCTTGGAAAGGTTGCACGTGTATTTCAATCGCGGCTGGCGGGCTTGGGCCTACGAGAGCAGCCCGGGCAAGATTGAGTTCGAGAATTTCTACGAATTCTTCGAGCCGTCCGATCGGAAAACGATTTTGAAGCAACTTCGCTTTCTGCCCTTTTTTCATTCTGGCGCGGCCGTCGAGGACGTGCTGCTTCCGGAGTTCACGATTTGCCGCCGAGTTTGCATTGCCGCCAAAAGGAGAGCCGGCGGCGTTTACTTTCAAGGATTGAGCATCGGCCAGTTTCAATTTTTTCTCGCTCGGTTCGAATATCCGGCGGCGTTGCAGGAGTGGGTTGATCGCCACTCGGCTCAACTCGATTACGTGCAGTTCGATGTTGGTTTTGATTTCTGTTCCGCCAACGGCGAACTGCGGGTGTTGAAGAGCGGCTTTTATGGAATTTTCTGAGATCGATCCGGTCAAATGGTCTGCCGCGCTCGAGGCCGGTTTGCTCTGGCATCAGCGCAGAAAAGAACCGCTCTCGTATGAACTCGCGGGCCTGGATTTGTTATTCCGCCGTTTTGGCTTGAACCAATTTGGTTCTGCCGCGGCGCTTTTTTTGCAACGCGTCAAGGAAACACGCAATCCGGTGCTGCGAATTTTTTCCCGCCTGGTTGATCCGGCCGCGGTGCTGCTCTTGGAAGATTGGACGGCCCTGACAGGCGAGAACGATCGCTTAACCGTGCCCGCCCTTTACAGCGATCAGCACCCATTGCCGAAAGATTACGCCGAATCTCTGCAAACACATGCCCGCCGCGGCGGTTATGCTCTGACCCATACGGCGCTGGCGTTGATGTGGCTGCGCGATCTGGACGTGAACCGGCCCACGCCGGCCGCATTTGAGGACCAGGTTGTGGAAGGCCTGATTGAACTGACGCGTTCGGGCTGGGGGCTGGATTTGCGGATCGAAGCTGCGGTTTTTCTTTGTTATTTACGATCGGAGCGGCTGCTGTCCGGTGAAGTCATCGACGAGGTCATAAAAAGCCAGCGATCGGACGGAGGTTGGACTCGGCATGGCGGAGTCACGGAATCGAACTGGCACACGAGCGGGCTGGCCACGTGGCTTCTGCTCGAGATCAAGCCATCGCCCAAAATGGAACCGATGGTCCCGCGCCGCCTGGACCGATTGCCAGCGCGCTAAAACGACTTCACGGCCTCGTCGCGCTCGGGATGAATTGGAAAAAGGGACACGAACCCGGCAATCTCGAAGATCTCTTTGATCGGCTCGCTCAAGGAGCAAAGCACAACTTTTCCTCCGAGCGGTTTGAGCCGTTTGGCCGCCATCATAAAAATCCTCAGCCCAGCGCTGCTGATGTACTCGAGGCGGGCTAAATCCGCCAGCAACCGGATTTCCCCTCGGTCAATCGCGGCCAGAACCTGGTCCTGCGCGGCATTCGACGAATTGGCGTCGAGCCTGCCTTTGAAGGCGAGCAGCAGGACATTGTTATCGATTTTTGTTTCCAGTATCTCCATCGGCGGATTGCGGGACCTCCCGTTGAATTTTCTTGTGCATGGTTAAAACGTTTCGCCCGTCGCGGCGCTCGTATTCGGTCGTGTCCATCGTCTGGCGGACCAAAAAAATGCCGAGCCCGCCCTGGCCCCTCTCTTCGAGGGGTTGAGTTATATCGGGGTCGGGCCGGGCGATGGGGTTGAAGGGCCGGGCGTCATCCTGCATCACGAGAGTCAAATGGTCCTCGTGATAGGAAAAGTGAATCGAAATCCGGTGTTCCGCGCCATCCTCGTAACCGTACGAGATGACATTCGTGACGAGCTCGTCCAGCGACAGATTGAGCCGGTAAACAACCTTCACCGGCCAATCATTGCGAGAGCCGAACTGTTCGGTGGCTTCCGCTAAACGATCCAGCTCCGCGAGGTCGTTTTTTAGAATGACCAACATTTGGTCCATCACAGGATCTTTCCGGCGCAGAGTACGGACCGCGCAGGGCCGGTTCAATATTTTCTTTATTCTTGAGCCAGGCCAAGGGACACATGCTTCGTTTCAAGGAACGCTTCCAACCCTTCGCTGCCCAACTCGCGGCCCCATCCGCTCTGTTTGACTCCCCCAAACGGCGCGTGCGTGGCCGTCGGCACTCCATCGTTCAGGCCGATCATGCCGGCCTCCAGCTTTTCCATGACGCGAAAGGCGCGGTCCAGATTGCTCGTGAACAGATACGCGCTCAGGCCATAGGGGAGCTGATTGGCGAGACGAATGCCCTCAGCTTCCGTTTCGAATGGCGCCACCGCGGCAATGGGCGCGAACGTCTCTTCGCGCATGCAAAGCGAATCGCCGGGAACATCCGCGAGCACGGTCGGTTCGAAGAAAAATCCTTTGCGGCCAGAAATTCTCTTCCCGCCACAAAGCGCCTTCGCTCCTTTGGCGACGGCGTTCTGCACGTGTTCCGCCGCCTTGGCGACGGCCTTTTCGTCAATCAAAGGTCCAATTTGCGCGTCCGGCTCGAGCCCAGGGCCGACTTTCAACGCCCGTGTTTTTTCAACGAAACGATCGAGAAATTTTTCGTAAACCGGCCGCTGCACGAACAGGCGGTTCGCCGCGATGCACGACTGGCCGGTGTTGCGAAACTTTGCCAGCAGCGCTCCTTCAATCGCCCGGTCGAAGTCAGCATCGGCAAAAATCAAAACAGGCGCCTGCCCGCCGAGTTCGAGCGAGAGATGTTTTAATTGGTCGGCCGCGCCTCGAACGAGGAGCTTGCCGACCTCAGTCGAGCCGGTGAAAGAGATTTTGCGGCAAATCGGATTTTCCAGGAGTTCAGCGGCGATTTCTTTGGCAGAACCGGCCACGAGTTGGAAAATGCCTGCAGGTGCATCCGCCGTTGCGACGCATTGGGCGAACGCGGCGGAAGAGAGCGGGGTTTGACTGGCGGGCTTCAGGATAACGGCGCAACCCGCGGCGAGCGCAGGGGCAACTTTGCGCACACCGAGCACGAGCGGAAAGTTCCAGGGAGCGATGGCAGCGGCCACCCCCATCGGCGATTTCAAAACGAGATGCCGTTTGCCCGGAACCTGGGGCGGAATGATCCGCCCGTAAGCGCGCCGGGCTTCCTCCGCGAACCAGCGGAGATGCTCGACGCTCATGTTCACCTCGGCGCGGCTTTGCGCGAGCGGTTTTCCGTTTTCCCGAGTAATGCTCGTAGCAATCTCATCCGTTCGTCGTTCCAATTCCGAAGCGATCCGCGCCAGCAATTCGCCGCGGGTTTTGGCAGTTTGGGTTCGCCATTCCTCGAACGCGGCTTGGGCGTGGCGCAATGCTTGCGCGATTTCCGGCCGTCCCAGGGTGGACATGCGAGCGAATGGTTCGCCCGTGGACGGATCGATAATCGAAAGAGCAGATTCAGTGGTGACGAACTTTCCGTTGAGGAAGACGGGCTCTGTTTGCATGGGAAGAAGATTACCCCAAAAAGCTCCGCGCAAAAGCCGTGAATCGTAGCCGAAGAGCCGGGCCGTAGCTGAAGACGTGAGTCTTCAGAGGAGGCGTTGCACCGCAAGCATCTGAACTCTGACGAGTTCAGCTACCCAATGAATCCGCTATGCCCTCGCTGCAGTCGTGTAGCAGGCCACGCCTTTCAAGATCGGATTAATGAGTCTCGAGATCGGACGGTTTCACGCCGCGAACGTATTTGTTGAACCCAAAAAATGCGGGGTGAAAATCGCCGACATAATCGACATTGGCTTTTTCAGGAATTTGGCTTTCCAGGCCGAGCCCCCAATAACAGGCGTTGACGAACAGCCGGCGCAATCCTTCGCTCTCGAGGTCGGGCGCGGCTCCGATCGTGCTGGTGATGATCCGGGAAGTTGGCCCGCTCTCGGCCTTGTAATCACGAATCCAGATCAGCGGCATCATGGGATCATTCTTCGGCCCGCGCACGGGTGGGTCAGTTGGTTTCATGCCTTGCAGAACTTCGCCAAAGACCAGCACGTGCGCATCTTTCGGGAGGTGAGCCACGCCGTAGACATCGGTGGGTCCCCAGACTTGGCCGACCCCTTTTAAGATTGGATGATTCTTGAATTCCGGATTGACCACTCCGAGCGTGCTTTCTTTCGCGTGTGATCCGTGATGCGTGACCCAAGTTTCGCCGAGCACCTGCTGGCCAAACCCGCCGGGCCAATCCTTGCTGCGCCAATCGAATTTGCCATAGGCGCTGTTCTTGTTTTGGTCGTAGGCGAACGCATGCGTCGCGGTGCGAATGCCCATGATCGGTTTCCCCGATTTGAAATAATCGGCGAAATATTTCATCTGGTCGTCAGGCCATTCGCGAAAACGAGTGAACAGCACAACCATGTCCGCGGTGGGAAGGAGGTTCAACCCGGGGCAATTGGTGTGATTGTTCGGGTCGATCGTCCCGTCCTTAGGGTTGATCGAGAACAGCACCGTGCACTTAAACCCATGATGCTTCGCCAGGATTTTTGCGAGCATCGGCATCCCCTCCTCGGACCGGTATTCTTCGTCGCCGGTGATGAAGACGATGTGTTTTCCCTGGCCAGGACCTTTGTTGCCCTCGTACTCGACCCAATCTTTGGCGGAAGAGTTGATTCCGGACGCCAGGGCAAACAACATCCACAAAACTGCGAAATTTTTCATAGGCTTGGGATCAGACCCTTAGTCGAAATCGGATCGAAGCGCGAGAAGTTTTCTGCGCGCCGGCCTAGCTGAACTCGTCAGCGTTCCGTTGCTCCGTGGTAACGCTCCAACTGGAGACCCACGTCTTCAGCTACGGGACTTCACTTCCAAGCTGCGACCATGGAAGGACCGGGAGTTCGACTGTCCGGCAATGTTGCGGTTGATTCCTGGAACGCTTCTCCTATGATTTGCGCTGTCATCAGCTATGCCGACATACGAATACATCTGCTCGAAGTGCGACCATCAATTCGATTTTTTTCAGCCGATCTCGGAAAAGCCGATCGCCACTTGCCCGAAAGAAGTTTGCCCGTGCAAACCGTGGGGCAAGGGCAAAGTCAAACGCGGGATCGGCGGCGGGGCCGGGTTTATCTTCAAGGGAAGCGGTTTTTATATCACGGATTACCGCAGCGAAAACTACAAGCAATCGGCCAAAAAGGAGAAGGACAGCGCCGCTCCGGCCAAAGCCGAATCCAAATCCGAATCCAAATCCGACAGCAGCTCCGGTTCGAGTTCCCCGAGCGCGAAATCGCCCCCGGCCAAGGCGACTCCGAGCAAGGAGTGATTGAGCGTTTCATCAGGTTCGATGGTCTGATCCATAATCATGCGCGGGTCCTTTTTTTTCGTTCTCCTGCTGATGTCGAGCACGGGTTGGGCGCAGTTCCCATCCTCGATCGTCAGCGGTTCAGGGACGTTCGTCGTGCGCGACGCGCGGCCGAAGGATTGGCTCGCTCACCCAGAACCGCTCTCTGGGAGAACAACGGTTCACCTCGAGCCGGCCGTTCTGGCGATTTCTGCGGAACGGATTCGGAAATCTCTCTATCACGAACTGCAGGTCCCGGAAGGCGGTTCGGACCATATTTTCCTGCTGTTATACCCGAAGCCAGTCTTGAGCTCGGGAGTCGCCATCGTCTCGAGCGCGCTTCGCGAGACGCGCCATTATCATTTGGCCGTGGCGGATGAAATCGAACCGCTGCAGCTGATCCGCGGGGTCGTCAAGGTGCTGTTGTTGGAACTGGCCAATCGCGGACAAATGAACAAGTCCGCCGAGATCCCTCTTTGGCTGAGCGAAGGACTCGCCCAGGAATTGGCGGCCCAGTCTGGACCAGATCTGGTTTTCGCGTCGATACCGCCCGGTTTTATGCTCCGCAGCAACCGCCGGGTCCAAGCATGGGAAACGACCGAACATTTGCGGCAGGTGCTGCGTTCCAATCCGCCCATCTCATTCAATGACCTTGGCATGCCGAGCGGCGCGCTGGTTTCGGGCGCGCGGCAACAGCTGTTCCAGAGTTCGAGTCAATTGTTCGTTCATGAGCTGCTCCGCTTGCGCGGCGGGAAAAACGGCCTGGTCACGATGCTCCGTCGTTTGCCACAGTGCTGGAATTGGCAGATTGCTTTCTTAGAGGGGTTCCAAAACGAATTCCATCGGCCGCTCGACGTGGAAAAATGGTGGGCGCTCGTTTACGTCGAATTCACCGGCCGCGATTCCCGGCAGTTGCTGACACGTCCGGCGAGCTTGCAGAGGATGGAGGAAATTCTAAACACGCCGGTTGAAATCAGGCGTGCGTCAAAGTCGCTCCCGGTCCGGAATGTCGTTCCGCTTGGCAAACTGGTCCTCGATTGGGATTCCGACCGGCAGACCGCGGCGCTGACACGGAAAGTGGCGCAGCTTTCGGCGTTGCGAAATAACGCGCCGCTCGAATTGGCTTCGCTGATCGAGGATTACCAGCACGCGATCGAGTGGTACCTGCAGCAGAAGAAGGATTCTATCTTTCGTTCCAACGCGAAGCGGGAGTTGGTGGGATATCATCGGCTGCTGAGCCAGGAATTGGCCCGGCGCGTGGCGGAGCTGGATAAAAAGCGGGGAGAATTTCAGCAAAAAGTCGCCGCGAACGATGCCCGATCAGTTCCCGCGCGTCCGAATCCGTGAGGCATAACTCGCTGATTATCGAGCGAATGGCCATTCGAGCAATTCTCGTTTTGCGGAGCGCAGCTTAAGAAATGACGAAGGACCAATGAACGAATTAAGGACCAATGACCAATCCCCAAGAGGAGGGCTCTCCAACGCGCCGGTGGGTCATTGAAGATTGGGGTTTATTTAGTCATTCGTTCATTCCGTCATTCGTCATTTTCCACCGCTAGGTGTCCCAGCGCGAGCTACCCGTAAAAGCCAGTGGCCTGTGTGCGGAGCACCAGCGGCAGGCTTCAGGCATTCGGGAAGTCTTGGCTGTGGGGGTATTGCTGCGGCTGGTCCGGAGGACACAGCCGCGCTCCAAAGCCAAAAGGGGAATTGGTGTGGCGATTCCCGCTCCACTTGACATGGGGGGCGTCAAAAATATAGTTGCCCCGTAAATGGCAAATTCTGATGTATCGGGAAACAGCGAGGAGCCCCCATCCGCAACTCACCTCGACTCACTCAAACAATTTCACTCGGCCGGGCGCGGGTTTTGGGCCGATGTCCCACCAGCGCAGTGGGATGACTGGCATTGGCAGCTGCAGCATCGGATCACGAATCTCACCCAACTCGAGCGCCTTTTGCCCAGCTTAACTCCGGAAGAACGGGCCGGCACTCTCCTGGCCAATTCAAAGCTGGCCATGGCGATCACTCCTTATTTTTTTAATTTAATCGACCCGGCCGATGAGAATTGCCCAATCCGCCGCCAGGTCATTCCTCGCGTCGAAGAAACCCATACCGCCTCGTGGGAAATGAGCGATCCCTGCGGCGAGGACAGCCACTCGCCCGTTCCCGGATTGGTGCATCGATATCCTGACCGCGTTCTGTTTCTGGTGACCGACCGCTGCGCCGCTTATTGCCGGTACTGCACACGCTCGAGGTTGGTCAGCAATGCGACTGGTTACGATTTTCATCCCGATTTCAAAAAGCAGATCGAGTACATCCGGCAAACTCCCGCGGTCCGGGATGTCCTGCTCAGCGGCGGCGATCCGCTCTTGTTTTCCGATGCCAAACTGGAATTTCTTTTGAAGGAATTGCGCTCGATTCCGCACGTGGAATTCATCCGCATCGGCACGCGCATTCCCATTTTCCTGCCGCAGCGGATTACCCCGGAGTTGTGCGCGGTGCTAAAGCAGTTTCATCCACTGTTCGTCAGCATTCATTCGAATCATCCCAGGGAATTGACGACGGAGGTTCGGGAAGGCTTGGCCCGGCTCGCAGATGCTGGGATTCCATTGGGAAATCAATCGGTTCTTCTGCGCGATGTGAATGACGATCCCACGATCATGCTGGCGCACGTGCAAAAGCTCCTGATGTGCCGGGTGAAACCGTATTACATCTATCAGTGCGACCTGATTTCCGGATCGGCGCATTTGCGTTCGAGTGTCCGCCGCGGTCTCGCCATCATGGAAAAATTGCGCGGCCACACCACCGGTTACGCAGTGCCGCAATACGTCATCGATGCGCCCGGCGGCGGCGGCAAGGTGCCCATCAATCCGGCCTACGTGCTCAATCACACGGCCGACCGCGTCCTGCTGCGCAACTTCGAAGGCAAACTGTTCGAATATCCCGAAGCGGCGGATGGCACTCCAGTGGGGGCTCCGCCCGTTCACATCGAGGAGCCGGAGCTCGTTTAACCCAATTAGCGGGGCGCTTCGAATTCGCGGGATTGTTCATTCGGCGGCTCGATGGGATTTGAATCCCGCTAATTCGAAGGCCGAGAACGCTTCGTCGCGCTAAGAGCATCTCCTTGCTTGCGGCAGCTTTTCAGAAAACCCAACTTCATGCCGCGCGAATCCTTTGAAGCGAAGAAAAGCCGGCTCACCGAAATTCTGCGCCGGCTGCAGCTAGCTTACCCCGACGCGCATTGCGAATTGAATTATCGCAACCCGCTTGAACTGCTCATCGCCACGATCCTTTCCGCGCAATGTTCCGACAAACAAGTGAACATCGTGACGAAACGGCTGTTCGAGAAATATCGTTCGGCGGCAGATTATGCGGCCGCGGAATTGCCCGGACTTGAAGAGGACTTGCGGGCGATCGGGCTTTTTCGGAACAAAGCGAAAAGCATCAAAGCCTGCTGCCAAAAGCTGGTCGAACGTCATGAGGGCGAAGTGCCGCGCACGATGGAGGATCTGATCGAATTAAACGGCGTCGGGCGCAAGACGGCCAATGTGATTCTTGGCAACGCGTTCAATGTCAGTTCTGGGATTGTGGTCGACACGCATGTGGCCCGCTTGTCGCAGCGGCTTGGATTGACCAAACAAACCAATCCGGAAAAGATCGAAGCGGATTTGCAGCGGCTCGTCCCGCGCGAACAGTGGACGCTGTTCAGTCATTGGCTCATTTGGCATGGCCGGCGGCGTTGTTACGCGCGAAACCCAGATTGCCCGCAGTGCGAGGTGCGGGAGCTTTGCCCGTCACGCGGTCTGTTCCGCAAAGCGTGAGCACGCAGCTTACTGGTATCCCCCTCAGTTCTTATGAACAGCTACTTTCTGGATTGGCCCTGCGCCATTGATAAAGGAGCGTGTTCACGTTGGCCACGGTGCTCATCGGCAATCGTTCCGCAATCCACGCCACCGTCACGAGCGTCTCCTTTCTCAACCGCGATCTCTCGGCGCGAGTTAGCGCGAAATTACAATTCGCTCGCGCGGTAAAACATCCGGCCAACATTGGAAATTGGCACAGCTATTTCCTCAGTCTGGCTGATCAGCTTCACAAAGCGCAGCGGCAGCCAAGATCGCAGGTCCGAAGATTGTTCGATGGCGTAATCCACTCCAGGCGAACCACGCAGCAAAAAGAGCAGCTGGCCCGCAGCCAGGCGCACGTTTTCGAGCCGGATCGGCAGCGTCGAATCCGCCACCGAATCGCGCTCGATGGAACCGACAATCTGGGCGATATTCCCCACGACCACCGGCCCGGGCGAATTGTTGGTGACGGTAATGTGGAGTTGTCCGCCCAGCAACCGGCTGAGGAGATACTCTTCCACCACAGGAAAAAACAATTCGACCCCTTCGCTCTCGACGGAGCCCAGCATGCCATCCGCGTCGAGATCGAACGATTGCTCGGTAAAGGCGGCCAGGCGCAACGGTGCGTCGACCGGAGTTCTGAACACCAAAAGCTCCACGTTCCCGGGAGAAAACAGCGGCCGCGGATTTCCGTTCGCATCCCGTTGAAGGGCGACGGGCGCCGCGCTGAAATCAAGGAACATGACGAACCCCGGCTGATTCGCAGGCGCGTCACGCATTTGCCGCGCAGCGAAGGAGTCCTCCGCGAACGGCACAAAGCCGTCGAACGTCACCGAGTTATTCGCGACATTCCGCGGGGACCTTAATCCGGGAGCGGGACGCCCGGCAATGGTCGTGGGCGAAGCAGGAAAGCTTCCGGAACCTTCCACTCCATGGTCTCCCACGAACAGGATGAATTGCTCTTTCTCTGGATTGGGCGATTGCTTGATGGCATTGCCGGCCTGTTGGATCGCGCTCAGCAATCCGATTTCTGTGCCCGCATAATCCCACCCGTCTTTCCCTTTGCTCCCACCGGGGGCGGCGGGCTCGCCGCCAACTGTCTGGACGGTTGTATTTGGCTGGTTGGTGAAATTGTTGACGATTTGATCGCGGTCCGCCGCGTCCGTGATGGTGGTGGGCTGGCCGGTGGAACCATCGTCAATCGGCACGGTCACGCCTCCGAAGTTCGCCAAACGCGGCAAGCGGGTACTGGGATTTCCGGCGTAGAAAACGACATGCCGGCTGCGCACCTCTCCTGTGTTCGAAGTCGGCGCCAGGCTGAAATCAGCGGCATCCATCGTCCCCGAGATCAAAGGCCACTCCGAGGCAAAAGCGATGTTCTCCTTGCCGAATTCCTGCTCATTTTCATCCAACCCCAAAGCGTGTCGCCCCAGGCTCCCGGCGTGGTGCACGTCGAGTGCGGTCTTGCCGTCGCCCGGCGTCAACGCCCGCGCGGCATCGTCATGGTATCCGCCGTAACGCGCGGTCACGCCTGGAGCAGTGGCTGAGAGGATGGTTGTATTCGTCAGGGAACGAACGCGCGGATCGAGGGCCACATTCCCGCCGTAACATTGGGCAAAAACCAAAAGCTTCTTTGCTTCGGGGGGCACATGGATTTCGATCATCCGCGCCAACAGGGAGGCCCGGACCGAGACGCTGTCCGAGAAGGTGCTGAGGCGGCCTTCATCGATCTTTTGATTTCCTCCGGTGGCCGCCTTCACGGTAATCTCCACCGTGCAAACTCCCGATGCCTGCGTGGGGGCATAAGACCAACCCACAGTTAAAACTGCTTTCCCCGGCGCCATCCCCGTGAAGGTAAAATCCCCATGGTGCCCTTGGAACGGTGTCTGCGCGGAAGGAGTCACCCGGACGGAATTCGTCGCCCCGCGAATCGAGGGCGTATAAACGGTCATCGCTTCCAGCCGGTCCGCCGTGATTCGCCAGGGGCAAGTTTGCCCTACTTCCAGCTCAATGGTGGCTGGCCCGCACTGATGCGCAATCAGGGAACAGATTCCCATCCGGGAAAATGTCGAAAGAACAACCAACTCGCGAAGCCTCGTTTTCATAAGCGCAATTAGAGTTGCTGCCCAACAGCGGGGTAAACTTGATAACCGCCAAATTAGCGTGTGGCCGTGGACGAGCAAGCGCGATTGGGCTGGTGCATGGGCAGGCGCCAATCATTTTGCATTACGCGTGCACCTGCCAGCCACTGCGGGCACAGGCTTCCCCCCGCGTCGTGATAAACTGCTGCCGGTCGGCGTTATCCCGGAAGATTGGCTCACGCCGGTCCCCCCGGTTCATCACGTGATAAATGGCGCCGGGATATTCAACTCTGAGTTTGCGCGCCATGCATCGCAGAGTAGAGGTCTCTCGAAAGTAGCCAATCATAAGAACTGACCCGTTCAATAAAGACCTCACAGAGGTTCACCGCGTGCATCCGGCAGGAGTTTTCATCATCGAGCAACGCAGCGGCGATGCGTTCCTTGCCCGGCTCGCCACGCAAGTAGGCAATGGTCGCCGAGGCGTCCAGCACTACGACTGCCACCGGCGTTCCTCCAAACGCTTCTCCTCGGTTTTGTCGCGCATGAACGCTTCGCTCGGTCGCATTTGTTCGCTGTATTTGCCACAGACGGTTTCCACGACTCGTTTGCGCGCCTCGGCGACGACGGCGCTGAGCGGTTTGCCCGGCGGTTGCTCGCCCCAAATCTTTTTCGCGCTCTCGGGGAAATCAGGCTGCGGCGTTTCCGTGGGCGGCACAACTTTGGCAACGACCTTGTCCTGCTGCGTGACTTGCACTTCCTCCCCGGCTGCCACCCAGCGCAGGATTTGCGGCCACTGCTCCGGCAATTGCTGAACACTGGCGGTTTTCATTCGCATCATGATGCCGCGTCGCAGCACCTCAAGCAAGGCGCTACTAGCGTCGGGGCGTGCCAGAAACGTCGGCGCCGGATTTCAGGAGCACAAATTCGGTAATGCTCCAGTTTGAAAATGTCCGTGCAATTCAACTCCGGCCAAGTTCAACAACTCCGTGGCGCGTGTGAATGATGCTGAAGCTGCGCATTTGACCGGACCGGCTCGGCCGAGTTTAATCACCTCATGATTGTAACCGTCGATGAGCAAAGGCGAATTCCGCTGCCGGACTCTGCAAAGCCGGGCCAGATTTTCGATTTGAAGGAAGCCAGTCAGTCGAGCTTCGTGCTTACGCGTGTGGAACAAAGCGCTGGTGTCCAGCTCCAACGCAGAGACGGTGGGCCTCAACGAAGGGCGCGGCGCCGCTCGCGAATGCGACTGCTATCTGATGGGTTCAAGTCGAAGATTATTCCTGCACGGCGCGCCAGAACCGTTGAGGGCCGAAGGTGGGGAGTTGGTCAATGGATTGCAGTGCGTTTGTGAGTTGCAGGAAGAGTGCGTTCGTCCAGTTCGGAGGCGAGAGGTTCGCGCTGGACTGGAGCCGATAGTTCGTGCCGGACCATCCGTACAAATGGAGTGAGACAATCCCGTTGCTGGACTGGGCCGCATCCAGGATAGGCTCGCGACCGATCACAAACACTCGCCCGCCAAAACCCACCGGCTTGGCCACGGGAATTCCACCGGACCGAACCGCTGTTAGATCGAGCAACCGGAGCGGAACGATTTCGGACTGTTCGAAGGGCAGGGCGCCGAAATCGAGTTGAGCAATGTCGCGGCGTGCGGACGTCGTCAGGGTGTCATCGAGCGCAAAACTGACAGCGGCACGGCTCGGGCTGAGGGGTTGGATGGTCGAGGTCAGCACCTCGGCAGCGACAGGCCGCACGACTAGATTCGTCAGGCGCTCTGTCGAAAGGTCCAGGATGAAAGTCAGATTGGTGACTTCGGAACTGGAGAACAACTGAATCGGCACGGAGGCGGCTTCACCGGTGATCACGTTGGTCGATCCAATGTTCAGCGCCAGGTCGTTCAACACGTCACGCACTCGCACCGTGAACGTCTGGACTGCGCTTAGAGTGGGTGTGCCGTCATCGGTCACGATCAACTGGATCACATTGGTGCTTGGGCCCTGGAATTCATTGGGTCGCCAGCTGAATACGCCGGATAACGGCGAAACAGAGGTTCCCTCCGGCGCTCCCGAGCCGAGGCTGTAAATCAGCGAATTCCGCGGCAAATCCTGGTCGGTGGCCGTGGCCGTGAAGGTCAGCCAGGCGCCTTCATTGATGATTTGACTGGGGATCGGAGCCAGCGCGGGTGGGGAGTTGATCTCGCGAACGACTACCGTCACCGCACTGGTCGCGCTTAGGCTGGGAAACCCATTGTCGCTCACGCGGACCACGAAACGATTCGTGCTCGGCCCCGTCCTCTCGCTCGTTGGCCAGGTGATCCGGCCTGTGCGCGAGTCGATAGCTGCTCCCTCCGGCGCGCCCGGCTCCAACGCAAATGCCAGCACGCCGGCTACCCCATCATCGTCCGTGGCGGCGCATTGGATGGTGACAGTGGCTCCTTCGTTCACAATCTGATCGGATCCGGCGTCCAACTTCGGAGCGGCATTCACCAGGCTGGTCGTGGTAACAGTGTCGGGCGTGAAAGGCGGCGCTTCGGCATTTCCGGCGTGATCCGTGGCCACCGAATAGAAAGCGTAGGTGCTATTCAGTTCTCCTGAAAAGAGGGCGCTGGTGGTTCGGGCGCCTGAGAGCCAGAGCGCGAACGGCCCTCCATTGGCGGAAACGTAAACGTCATACCAGGCAATTCCACTGCCGTTTGGACCGTCGTTGCCGGACCAGTGCAGGAGCATTTGCGAGGAGCTCTGCGGCGGCAGTGCTGCGATGGCGGTTTCTGGCGGCGTGATATCGGCCAGGGGCCGCGGCTCATACGTTAAGGTGTAGATTCCGGTGCTGTCATGATCGAGCAGGTGAAGATTGAATTCTCGAATGGGACGGCGGCTATTCTCGATGAACGTCCGGTCTGTCACCCAGACATTATCATCGAGCCGGATTTCCACTCCGTCCGAACGAACGACCCGGACCAGACGATATTGGCCGGTCGCCGGGTCGGGCATTTTGAGGTAGGTCCATCCCGCGGCGCTGGGCGCAGCGATCCGAGCGATCAGGTTCGTCGCAGCCGGCCTTTGTTCCGTCGTCGCGCCAGAGGCCAAGCTCACGTCCTGAACCGTGCCGTCGCTCAGATACAGCGTGTCGGGGAGGTTGCCGCCGTTGGGAATGTCGTTCACGAGGAAGTCCGGCAGGCCATCATCGGCCGGGTATTGCGCCCGGACGGCGTGAACCATCTCGTGAATTTCGACTCTGTCGATCAAGGAGAGCCGCGGGTCCCCGAGCGAGTCGAGGTGTTCGAACTTCGCGGCGTAGTCAATGAACTGTCCGTGCACCGTTGAAACGAACAACCACTGCCCAACTGAAATCTGTCCGGGAATGATGTTGCCGAAAAGCGCGGTCAAAGACGGCATGACTTCCCGGCCGTCGACTTGCGCGCCCACGATCTTGAAACCGGCCAGCAGACCTTTTTCATTCTCGACGATCTTTGGCTGGGCGGAAGTGATGCGCACGTTGCGAGCCGTGCCCATGCCGACATTCTCGATCAGCACCCCCAGCGAGAAGGGTTCCGCCGGTTCGATCTCCGGTGTGAAAGGATCGTCGCTGAACACATCCCGCTGATGGAAATATTTGAGGCGAAGTTTGGCGTCCGGCCAGACGCTGATCAACACCGGGTCCAGCGGGACGGTCAAACGCCGGCCTCCCAGGGTGTAAGTGAGCAATCCACTCACCGCGTAAGGCGTTGGACCTTCCGCAGCGGCGTCAGGGCTCGGAAAGAGCAGCCAGGCCGCGCGTCCGGAGCTACCGGCCGCAATCCTGCCGGTGCCGTCCACGGACGTTAACCCGTTCAATTCCGGCGCGCGCACTCCGAACAACTCGTTGACGACATTCCCGGATATATCGGTGACATCGATTTCGGCGCTCAGATCGTCCAGCGGCTGGTCGGGCGAGTTGTTCACCAATTCAAGCGTTGCGTTGAGCGCCGTCCGGGTAACCACAAGATCTTGGTCCAATTGCAGACGGACGCGGGCACAAACACCGCCGGCCGGGGCCGCAGCACGAGGGCCAGAGGAGAACAGGCGGCTGGGCCGACGGTCTGCCTGGCCGATACCCGGCGCCTGCAACGCCACTGCGATCTGATCAGCGGCGGTTCTCATACGGAAGAACTGGTCGAGGCGCGATCGGATTTCCGCCTCGACAGCCGCTTGGGTGGCATCGGTGAAGGTGGCCGACATAAGCGCGGAATTTGTGACGCAATTCGGATCGATGAAGTAATAAATATCGCTGTCGCCTTTCGGCCAGGATAAGTCCCAATCCGTGCCGGGCAGGTCGATGACGATCTTTCCCTGGTAGTAGGCGCCGTCGAAGCAACGCGACTCCCAGGAGAACCCTTCGACCAAGTCGTATTTCGCGGCGACCTTCCCGCCGGTAAAAACGCCCAAACCGCTCCAGACGGTAAAACTACGTTGTGATTCGGGCATGCCTTCCGGCATGGGACCGGAGATGGCCACGGCTACCTTGGCTTTGATCTCGCCGCCAATGTGCACATCGATCGCGCCGCGCGCATGGGCATACGGATCACTGAAATTGCAGCCGGAACCTGCCTCTCCGGAGAATTCTCCAATAGTGGTAACGGTTAATCCGCCATAAAATTTCCCTTCCGCTTTGACCGTGGTGCCGCCGAAAGTGCGCTCGGCTTTGATCCCCGGGAGTTTGCCTCCGAGGATGATGAACTTTGCTTCGAGGTTGCCTTTAGCCGAACCGTGCACGCCAACTCCGACCCTTCCTTCGTCCGTGCAGCACGTTTCTGCGTCGCCTTTCGCATCGAGAGTGGAGTCGGTGTCGGCGACGAACGGCATCTGCTCGACGACTTTCTCCACCGCACTGATGAGCGGCTGCAAGACATAGGAGAAACTGACGTTCCAATGGTCGCCTTCGAACGTGTTCGGGTCGCACGGCGCACAGATCCTGGCATCCTTCTCGTGGATTTGCGGATGCACAATGGGCAGCTCACCGGAATCGTCAGACTGGCCGGTCGCACCAGGTCGCCCGTTGATCGGACCTCCGGTAAGCCGCCGCCAAACGGGCATGGGCGGATCGCGTCTCGGGGGCAGCGGGCCGATACAATCTTTGCCGAGGTTCTGAAAGGCGATCGGTTCGGCATACGTTCTCGGCCGGTCTCCGCAAAGAAGTGTCCACAGGAAGCCGCCGGTTTTGACGCATTCTTCGGAGCCAGCTGGATCCGGATTTGCGGCATCAGCGAGGGTGGCGTGAGCAAAGGACAGCGCCAAGACGGTCTGAACCGGCGCAATTCGCCGGATGAGCAGCGGCACCACGATGGTGCTCTGGGCGGCGAGGTTGCCCAAATCGCTCGTGATCGGCTCAAAGGTGAAGCGCGGATCTTGCGGCAGGTTGAGGCGCAGGCCTTGAGCCGCGATCAACCCGTGATTACTGACTTGCAGGTTCACCTGCATGATGTCGCCTTTCATGTCGGCCAGGTCGATGACCTTTGGTTCAACGGTCACCACCGGCACAGGCACGATGGTTTCAAACTGCGATTGGATGGTAATGCGATATCGATCCTCAAACGGCACTGGCTCGACCGTCCAGACGTAACGCACGACCTGGCGCGAGAGAAATGCTTCAGTCTTGTTTTCCTGGCCGGCCGAGAGGAGGAAGGTCTTTCGGAAGGTGAGATGGTTCGTCGCCGTGACTTCCGCCACATAGTAGCCCTCCGGAATTCCATTCGTGGAAAAACGTCCGGTCGCGTCGGTCGCGCCCCGCGCCACGACCTCGGCAGTATCGGCGTTTCGCAAGAGGACACTGGCGTCTGCTATCCGCGGAGCGCCCTCCGCGTAAAACGTGAATTCATCCACGGCTTCAAGGGCAAAACTCCCGACCGCACGGGAAAGCGCGGTAAAGGAAAAAGGTACTCGCACCGAGTGATCCGCACCTGCGATCACGAGCGAGCCGTTTTGCGCGGTCAAAGGCAGGTCCGATTGTGGCAGCAGCTGCAGAGTGACTCTTGTCGAGGCGCCCGGAGCCAGAGAGGACAAAGGACTGGGAGAGGCCAATCGCAGCCACGGCGCCTGCGGCAGCAGGACGTCAAGCGGTCCGGTGTCGCGGCCGCCTTCGTTGGCGATCTCAAACTCGAACATCGTTTGCTCACCCCGCACCATGCCAGCGGCCAGCAATTCGGGTTTGGCCACCACGCGCGCTTGCTGGGCCACGAACCTCACGTGAAAGGGCAGCTCGGCCACCGCCCGTTCCGCGCTGCTAAAACGGATCAGCAACGTATCGTTCAGGTCAAAATCCGCCCGGGAGTGAACCACAATTTCGACCGGGACTTGCCCGTTTCCCGGCATCGAATCGGGGAGTCTGACCTCGATGTCGGCATCCACCGGCCCGTTAATCACAGTCGCGTCGAGGCGCGTCAGGGGCAGTTCCGTGGAATTGACCAGAGCGACTCGATTCGAAACCACGGTAAAGGCGCCGATGCGAGCCGAGATTTCCTGCGGCTGAACTCGCATGCCGAGAAGGATGAACTCATCCTGCACGGAGATTTGCTCAACACCCGGGTGCATGGCGCGAACCTGGTAGAGCCCGGCTTCATAGGGGAGCGGCTGAAAAACCGTGCTGAATTGGCCGCTCGCGTCCGTTGTCACGGTCAAGAATCTGCGCGTCCCCCGGAGATCGACGGCAATCCGGACCGGCACACCCGACACCGGGCCGCCTTGGGGTGTGAATGCCCGGCCGCGCAAAGGGACTTGAGTTCCGGCCGCGGCGGTTTCGATTTCGGCGGCGACCGTCGCACTGTAGGCGGCCTGGACATGAATCGGCTCATTGGAAACGATCCAGTTATTGTCTTCCAACGCTTCAGAGACCAAGTCGGTGAAATCGGCTGCCACGATGATCCAGTAATCGCCGGGCGCAATCGGCAGGTTGAACCGAAGCTGGCGTTCAGAGGTTTGGCCGGCTTGGAGTGTGCCGCTGAACTCGTAATCCCCCAGAACCGTGTCATCCCCGGGCAATGGATCACTGGAAAGCCAGACGCGTTGAATGGAAGTTCCAGTGAAACCTGCCAAGCCGGCATTGACGACCCGGAAGGTGATCTCCGCGGAGCTCTCCGTCAGGCCGGCACTTGGGCTGCTCAGGCCGGCCACGATCAGGTCGGGCACATTGCCATCCGTGACGATCAGCGTGGCCGACCCGCCAATGAATCCCGGCGCGGTGGCGGTGATGGCAACGCTCTGGTTTCCGTCCGTGACGTTATCGGTCACCGAGTCGATGGCGAAGGTGACGGACGATTGGTTGGCGGCAATGGTGACCGACGCCGGAACCACGGCTTCCCCACGATTGCTCGAAGCCAGTTGGACGATCAATGGCGTGGTGCTGCCGGTGTTCCGCGAAACGGTCCCGGTGCTGCCGGCCGGCACACCTTCGGCAATCAGTTTCTTCGTAATCGTCACCTTCAACGTCGGGCCATCGTCGTCAGTTACGTTCAAGGTGGTTTGATACGCCAGGCCCAGCGGCTCTTCCGTCACAGGGTCGGCCATGAAGGCGGCAAGGGTGACTTGGCGCGAACCATTAACGAAGTCGTTATCCACGGCTGCCACAGGAAATACGACTGAGGCTTCATTGGCAGGCACGACGAGGGCGCGTGAGACAGCGGCAATTTTGGGATCGCTGCTGCGGAGTTGCACCGTGAGCGGTCGATTCGTCAAAGGATGGCGCGTTAACCGAACCCGCGTGGCCAGCGCGCCCGCGCCCTCGCTGATCGTGAGCGCCTCCGGCTCCAGATCGAACGCCGGATAATCGTCATCAGCGATGGCAATGGAATCGACAGCACTGTCGAACCCTGGCGCCTGAGCGGTGAGACTGACACGTTGCGTGCTCTCGATGAAATCGTTGTTTGCGGCCGCGAGGTCGAAGGTCGCGGAGGTCTGGTTCGGTTCGATCATCACCGTTTGCGGAGCGAACAACCGGCGAGCATTCGACGGAATCAGCGCCACGGAGAGCCGGTTGGTGGAAACGACATTGCACGTAATCGTAGCCGAGAACGTTGTGCCTTCTTTCACCGCCTCCGGAGTTATGCTCAAACCGAGTTTTGGCCGATCCACATCACGAACGACCAAGTCCATTTCGCCGCTCAGCAGACCCGGAGCGCTGGCGGTGAGATGAACCACTTTGCTTCCGTCCACAACGTGATCCGCCATCACCACGGCATCGAAGCCGGTGTTCAGTTGACCTGCTGGAATCGTGACGGCGGCGGGCACCACCAGTTCGTTGGTGTTGTCGCTGGAGATGATTACGGATAAGGGCAGGGCACTCTCGCCGTTACGGCTCACCGTCCCGTGTACCCAGTAATTGGTTGTTCTCTCTGCGAGCTCGGAAAGCGGAAACTGAAGCTTCAACTCGGCCGGAATATCGAAGGGCCGGTCGTCCACCAAAAGGTTGTTGCTCATGTCCGACTCAAAGACAGCTCGGTCAGCGTTGATCGAAACCAGCATCCAGTGCCGGCCCGAAATGCCGTTTGGGATCACAACGGTTTGCGTGCGCACGAGCGAGGCGCCGGGTGGAAGGTCCTCGCGGATTACGACCTCGGCTAACAGGAGATCACCGCCCGCCGCCAGGTCCCGCGACAGAGCGATGGTTTCTGTCCATGGCGCGGTCGCGGTGGCGACACCGGCGTTGGCAACCATCCAACTAACCGGGACCGCTTCGCCAGCAAACCCGCTGGGGGCGATGGCTGCGTCCAGCACGGCCAGGTCAGGCAGAGGCGGCCGCACCAGATCCAAGGCGGCGCTGGTGAGGAAGTTGTTTGTTTCGTTCGGTTCCGCTTGGGCGTTGCCATCGTCTGTGACGACCAGAAGATGATATCGGCCTGGCCCGAGCGCCGCCGTGATGGGCAGCAGCACCTGGCTGGTTCGAGTGTAAATCGCTCCGGGCCCAAGTCCGACCCGATCCGTCGCAGATCGAGTCAGCAGGGGTATGGATTGTGAAGGGGCAGTTTCGTTCAACAGATAGAGGCGATCCGCCCAGTTCGCAGTCGCCGGAGCCGTGCCGATGTTGCCGACCACCCAGGTGACTTCTGCTGGCTGGCCGAAAACACCGGAGCTTGGGACGGTTACTGAGTTCACCACCAGATCGGGGGCATCAATCTGAATAGGGAGAGCGGCGACAGACGTGTTGTTCGTCGGGTTGTTTGCTTCGCGGATTTCATCCAGGCCATCCGTCGTGACGATTAGAAAGTACTTGCCGGCGAGAGTTGGCGGAAGAATCACCGTTTGCGTTTGCACCAGCCATTGCTCCGGCGCGAGACTTTGCGACTGCCGGAACGAACCCAGCCGGAGCGCGTTTTGCCCATCCGCAGCAGGAGACACTGCCAAGATATCTGACCAGGGCACGTCGGTGGGAATCGGGCCTTCGTTCGTGACACGCCAGGAAATCTGAACGGGCTGCCCCGCGGTGGCGCGTGCCGGCGAAATCAGATCGCTGGCCACCAGATCGGGAAGACTGGCTGGTGTCCGAAAGCGCACGTTATCCAGCGCCGCCGTGTCCTCGCCCTCGCCCAATGTGACGCGCACACGCGCGATTCGCGGGTAGTCGATAATGACGCTTTCCTGCGACGCGCCGCCGGAGTGATAGGCATTCGTGAAAACAAGATTTCCCGCCGGATCGAAAGCCTGGACGGTGGCGCCGTTCGTTTCCGCATCGATCATGTAAAAGGAGAGAAAGCTCGTGGTCGAAAGAATATCTGTTCCTGGAACCACGAATCTCAAATCCACGACCCCAGGCGTGGTGGCGTTGGTGGCCGGATCGCCATAGACCCTCGTTGGTGAAATCGGCACGAACTCGGAGGGTTTGCTGGAGGTCACCTGCAGACCCCCGCTCACCCGTTCAAATTTGATTCCCAACGGCCGGAACTGGATGTTCACATCTGTGCCGGCCGCCAAGGTTTCAAACGTGATGAGGTTTTCCGTGTTGTTGGTGCTGAGATACAGAGAAGCCTGAGGCACGATGACGTCGACCGTGTTAGTGCCGGTTCGCCAGCGGAATTCGAGACCGCTTTCCCCGGAGGCATTGGCCGCATACATCAGGTTGACGGGGTAAAGGCCTTCATCCTCGAAGGCCAGATTGTAGTAAGAAAAAGCAAAGCCACGAACGCCCGCCTGGCCTACGTAATTCGTCCCAATGGCAAGATGGAAACCGTCATCGCTCCCGACCCCGACGCGGACATCGATGGGCGAAGTGTTGGTGGCGCGGTCCAGAGCGCGCGTGATTTTCAGAAAGAATTGAAGGCGCAACGTGAAATTCCGCGCAGCCAGCGTTCGCACCTGATCGGGCGGCACTGCCGTGCTGGCGAAGAAACGACTGAAACTATTGCCGACGGAGCTGACGGTGCCGGGCCGCGGAAAATCGATAAAGGGACTGAGCGTGGCGCCATTGTTGGTTAGGCCGGCAATCGTGGCCGGAGCAGGCGCCTGCCCGCCGCCAACCCCGTTGTACAATTCGATGTAAACTCCGTCACCGGCTACCTCGGGCAAGGTGCGGGTCGCTGCGGTCGTCACGGGAATTTGCACCTGCCCGAGCAGCGTCACGGGAAGGAGCCCGACGAAGCCGGCCATCAGCCACTTGGCGCTTAAAAGGAATTGCCTGGTTCGATGAAAAACCGACCGGACAAGGGGAGATTTCATAGGCCCGGGTACGGGTTCGATTCAACGCAGTTCGCGCTTTGTAAACAGATGCGGTCTCCTTTTCAAGGCTGTTGTTGGCCATTCAACGCTGACGCACGACCCGGCGGAGCCCGGTTTTCGGCCGGACGACCGGCCCAAACAACAACAAACGCGGCTCCAATTGACCAGAGAAAACCAGGCAGTGGGCACGTGGCGGGCAACACTCGATGGCAAGCAGTATTATTTGCACGCGGGCACGGGCAATATCGTTGGGAAATCCGACTGGATGGAGCTGGTTCTCGTTCATCCGGGCGAAAAGCCTTCCTTTTATGTGCATCACAAGATTGGTTTTGTCAGCGTCATTGGTGGGCAAGGCTATTTCAATGTGGCGAACCTATCCGTGCTGCCAACGCAATTGCGCGGCTCCAAGCCCGAGGAACTCGCGGCCGCCGTCGAAAGATACGACATCCTCAAGTACGAAGTGAACGGAGATATCTTGAACGTCTGGGCGGCGGATCAGAAATTCGTCAAAGCCGCCATCGAAGCGGGCAAGATCAAGGGCAATGGCGCCACCATTGAAGACAGCACGGAAAACCTGATTCGTTTTATCGAATCATCGCCGCCCGCTCTTTGGGGCAACAAATTCACTTACGATCGAGTGAAGTAAGGCGAACGGATCTGGCGCGCAAGAAACGCCGGCGCCTCACTCGAAGAGCGCGAATTCGGTAATGCTCCAGTTTGAAGTGCCTGTGCGATTCAACTGGCCTGCTTGAGCACCGGCTCCGGTATTTTCGTTTCGATGGTCGTCATCAGCTAAAATCAATCACCTTCAACCCAGCCGCTCGCGCGAGCTTCGCCTGCTCGCCGTCAGCGGTCGCGAAACGCCCAACCTCACTCACGACCGCAATCGCAACGTGCAGCAGGTCGAAGGAACGGCAAACCTGATGCGTGGAGAATCGCCGCGAAAGTTGTTCGGCTCGCAGATAAATGACAGACCACTCCACAGGCTTCCGAACGACCGTTTCGGCCACGCAATCATCGTCGAGCAATCGCAGAGCGGCAGCGAGTTGGGATTCGCTGATTTCACGGCGGCAAACTTTCTGGCGAATGCCGTTTCGGATTTCCAACTCCTGAAGCTCATTGAGCAGAATCGGATTCTTTCCGTCAGCGAACAGCGCGAGCACATCCGCGCTTCCTTCCTCTTGGACGTAGAGTTTTACGAGCGCGCTCGGGTCGCAATAAACTCTCATCGCCTGCCTTCGATGATAATCTCGCTGGCTGGTTTGCCCCGCGCGGGCTTGCCTTCGTAAATAGCGTCGAGCCGTTTGAAATGTTCAGCCCAAGCGGCTTTGCGTTTCTTCACGACCGAGCCTTCTTCCTTTCCGTTCGCCTCATCAGGCACAGGAACAATTTTGGCGACGGTCTTTTTCCGGCTGGTGACGGCGACTTCCTCGCCAGCGGCAACCCAGCGCAAAATCTGCGGCCATTGCTCCGGCAATTGCTGAACGCTCGCGGTTTTCATTCTCATCACGATGCCGCCCCGCGGCACTTCAAGCAAGGCGCTAGTAGCGTCGGGGCGTGCCAGAAACGTCGGCGCCGGATTTCAGGAGCACAAATTCGGTAATGCTCCAGTTTGAAAATGTCCGTGCAATTCAACTCCGGTGAAGTTCAACAACTCCGTGGCGCGTGTTTTGGCTCCCGTCCGGTGAACCGTGGCAAAGATTCCGTTGTTTCGGCTCTTTCCGGTTAGAGCCAGCAAATCGCTGCCGATTGTGAGAACCCCTTTCGACCCCTTTCGCGCACATCGTCTGGATCACTTGGGAGTAGGCGTTGATATGCCTCGGCTAAAGCAACACCCAACTGGCGAACTCCAACTCCCACGCCGCGCCCGGCTGGTGATTCAAAAAGATTGCGGGAACGGCTCCGGTTTCAGTTTGAGACCTGCAGGTTCAAGCCACCTCAATTTGAGATACTGGCAAATGCTCTCGGCTGTTCCGGGCCTGTTCTGGATCACCAACCGTTTGCAGTTCTCAGCCGATTTCAACAATCCCAGAACATCTTCACGGTCCATCGGGGCAAACCTGTATCCTATCGCCCAAATCTCTGCCGCATCAGAAACGAGCCGGCGTGCTTGTTTCCAAACGTCTTGGATGTAAGTGCGAAAAGGGAGAAGCGTTTTGGTGCCTTCGGCGACAAATGGTTTCTCATGAGGAAACACTATCAGCGGTTCGGGATCGCGCTCATACGGGTCCAGATTGGAGGCGTTCGCGAAAAATAGTTCGTCGTTGAGAGGTTTGGTTTGGCCACCCGGAAGCCCATTGTACTGGGTGTAATGTTGAGGGCCGTTGACGTAAGCCTCGTTCCTTACCCGGATGCCGACCGACCCGTGCAGCTTTAGAAACGAAAAGCGCCCTGGGTCAACATCAATCGAGGGTCCGTTGACGTAATTCAGACCGGAATTCAGAAGCAATTTGCCGTACAGGTTTTGGAAGCCCGTGTCTGGCTTGAAGCGGCTGATAAACGCTATCTCAAAAAGCCGGTCGTAGTTAAATGTAAGAACACTGTCGCGCGAGTTTCGCGAAGCTTGCGACCAATTCGTGGCATTACCGAAAAGCTCGTCCATGAAATTGTGATAGCGTGGCAATCCGGTTTCCTTCGCCTTGCTTTCCAAAGCCATAAACAAAGCGGCGGTTGCGAACTTGGCCTTTCGGATTTGCTGTTCGCGACATTGTCGTTCTTGCGAAGTGAGCGCGTTCGAGAAATCGTGCGCCTCTGAAGCGAGCCGCGCCACCAAAGCATCAACCGTCTGCGCCGCCTCTTGCCGTAGCAGAGCGCAGGTATCATCAACACAGCATTTGACTCGTTTCTGGTTGTCCTCAACCAAGGTTTTGCTGAATTCCTCAAGCGTGGAGATAAACTCGCTCGCCAGCGGGTACCCGGGGCAGAGTGGTGGCGCGCCTGCCGAGCATCCCGCGCCTAAAATGTAAACGGTCTTGCTCATGAACTATGCGAGCGTCCCTTGCGGTCGTCGTCGCTGTTACTTGCGTCGACGGGTTCCGCTCGTATCCAAATGATCGCCGCAACTTCCAACAACGATAAGCCTTCGTGACTGATCTGGGCAGTAGTACACGCGGAAGGACTTTCCGCGTTTCTCGGCTTTGACGTGCGGCGTGATGTCAATCTCTTGACCTTTCCACGAGTCCTTCCGCAGTGCCATGAGCTTCTTGTCGGCCTTGGTTGAACCCTTTTCTCGCAGCGATAGTTCGAAGCCCGACCTTGCCAGAAAGTCTTTCTCCAAGTTGCCAGCCGAACCGCTTTCAGGGAACTGCAGCTCGTGCAGAATCGTTGCCACAGCCCAAAGACAACGCCAGGCCTCATTGATGTCGTCAAAGTCTGCTGTCTCCGCAGACTTCTTCGCCCTGTCGGTGAAGACAATTCGTGCTCCGTGAATTTTCTCAATGAGAGAAACGACTTCGGGAATTGACTCCGGAATTCTATGAAGACTACGCACGGCATCTGCAATGCCGCGCGCTTGGCTCTCGGCTGTTTCGCATCGAGTTTGGAATTGGCGTCCGTCGTATTCCAAGCGCCCGATGGTGTCGTCGCGGTCCTGCAAGTCAGATTCAAGCCTTTGGTTCTCGCCCTGGAGATTTCTGATGATTTCAGCTTGTTGCGTCTTCGACTCTTCTAGCCGCGCGTTCTCTGCCGAAAACAACTCGATCAATTCCTGCTGCTTCGCAACGCTATCAGCCTCCGACTTCAGTTGTTGCAGGCGGATTTCCCGCGCTCGCCCCATCACATCATCAATTGAGGCGACGCCTTGCTCATAAACGGTCCAGCCCCTGCGAGCTATTCCTCGCACGATCAGGTCTTCAGTGTGGCGAGCGCCTTGGTCGATGATGTAGGCCCGTGCGAAAAAGCGGTGCCGCTTGAAGTCAGAGGGAACATCAAAACGGGCGCGCGGCTGGTAAATGCGCACCATTCCGTTGGCGCATCGGAAATCCCGCTTAAGAAAAATGGTCAGTTCGTCATCAAGTTCGGTTGAACTTGCCGCATAGACGGACGCCATCCCCGCCAGCACACGGGCCAACTTTGCTGGGTCGAGCTTGAAATCGCCGCTTCCGCCTTCGCGCGAGACCTACACGATTGGGCAAGTGCGCTCTGGATCTTTGAGTCGGTCAAAGAACTGGTCACCTGTTCCGACCATGACTTCTTTGGGTTGAGAGGACAAAAGCTCCGTCCCAGCGAAGGCTTCCCACCCATGTAAACCAAGCAGACTTCTGACTATCGTTGGCGATGTGAGCACGGGTGGCGGCGGCTCATCCCCGATGTACGTCGGGCCCAGCCAATGGATAGTCGTCAGAACGATCCGAAATGAAGTTTCGGAGAGGCGCGTGACCCCTACTTCGGTTCGCCACTGTCTTGATCCGACTTCATTGCAGGGATGCTCGTACCGCATTGCCCAACAAACGGGCGAGTTTTCAGTGCCCTCACCGATAGCGGACTCCACTCGAATTGAAGTGCCCGGAGAGTTCGGTGGTTTCCACTCGCCGCGCTGAAAGAACCAACTGCCCAATAGCCCTTTGTCCGTGGGTGTTTTCTGAAGAAGCCACTGGCGGACGTCTCTGACAATGTCCGCCCACTGGGAACTGATGCCTTGTTTTCCGCGAAGCTCAAAGGAGGCCCGATAGTGGAGGTGTGCTCCAAAATTCATGCTAGAAAACCGGTTTGTTGGAACGATTTAACATTCCAGGCATTTCCTTGCAGCCAAATTCTCAAAACCTCTTGTGACGCCACACGTCACCGGTGAGTTCAATTCCGGCTACCCACAGTTCATCGCCGGGCAGAGGTTCCACGTCGGAAACGTGGGGGAGGATGTGTCGCGGAGGTCTTCGGGATGCCCACGTTTGGCGCGAGTGTCCACAGCGAACGGATTCGTGCCAAGAATCGCTTTGCCTCGCTGTTTCTGCGGCGATACATTTTGCCTCGTGACTGCCACAGCCGACCAGGTCTTGGAAAAAATCAAGAGCCTGCCGCCCGCCGATTTGGGCGAGGTGTGTCAGGCTGTGCTCCAACTGACGGTGCACGGTCACGATTTCTAAAACGAATCCTGCCGCCGCGCTTGCGCTGTTGCGTTCCATCGGGCCGGTGCCGCTGCCGTCTCGCAAGTGAAGCCGTTCCTGCTGGACAACAACGTTCTCTCCGAACTTTGGAAACCTGCGCCCGCAACGTCTGTTCTCGCGTCGCTCTCAACGGGAATTGAGTTCACACCGCGACAGAGTTCTTGAACTTCACTGGAGTTGATTTGCACAAACATTTTCAAACTGTAACATGACTGCGAATTCCTGTTCGTGGACGGACACTCGTGATGATGTTTTTGCAGATGTCGGGGATAATCGCGATGGGCGTCTGCCTGTGCGTAGCGTCGCCGGCGGCGACTTATCGTTCTCCGTTATCGGTGGCCGTCTCGCCCGACGGGAAGACGCTTTACGTTTCCGACAAGACGGCCGGCTGCGTCACCCGCCTCGACGCGGCGACGGGCATTGTGTTGGGTGAGACGCCCATTGTCGGCGAGCCCCACGGCCTGGCCCTCTCGGCCGATGGCAAAACCCTTTACGTCACGCAGCGGAAGACAAACTCGATTGCTCTGATTGATGTCAACCAGGGCGCCAGCGTCGGGCGGATCACCGTGGGCGCTTGGCCCGTCGCGCTGGCTTTGGCGAAAGAAAGCAAGCGACTCTATTGCTGTAACCAAGGCGGCAATTCGGTTTCGGTTATCGATCTGACCTCCGGCAAACAAATCGAGGAGATCGCCGTGGTCCGAGAGCCGGCTTTTGCCGCGATCAGCGCGGACGAGTCCCGTGTGGTCGTGGCCAATTTCTTGCCCGGTGGCGCAGGCACTGACGCCGATGTGGCGGCCGAAGTCAGCATCATCGACACGGGCGCCAGGCGCCAAGTCGCGCGGGTCAAATTGCCTCCGGGCTCAACGATGGCTGGCGGTGTATGGATCAACCCGAACGGAAGGTGGGCCTATGTCGTCCATGTTCTTGGGCGCTTCGACCTTCCGGTCACACGGCTGGAAGAGGGTTGGGTCCACACTTCCGCCCTAAGCGTCATCGACTTGGTGGCTGGCGTCCGGTTGGCGACTGTGTTGCTCGATAGCCTGACCCAAGGCGCGGCCGATCCTTCTGCTGTGATCGGGTCGGCCGACGGCAAGACACTTTGGATCAGCCACCGCGGCACACACGAGATTTCAATAGTCAATATCGGCCTCATTCACGAATTGCTCGAAGGGAACATCCCGGACGCGATCGCCGCACGCAAGGACGGCGTGCGGGATAACATCTGGGTTCGAATCAAGAACGACAAAAAACAGATCGAACAACTGACCAAGGACCTCACCGCGCTCCACCTTGCCGGCGGTATTCGCCGGTTTTTTTCCGGTGGCAAGGGTCCAACTGGTTTAGCCCTTTCCCCCGACGAGAAAAGGCTGTATGTGGCGAACTATTATGCCGGCGCGGTGGGTGTGCTCGACGCAACCCGGGGAAATCTGCTCAGCGTGTTTCCGCTTGGGAAACAGCCCGCGCCCGACGCTGTGCGGCGTGGTGAAGTCTACTTCCACGACGCGACCCGCTGCTTCCAACACTGGCACAGTTGCGCCACGTGCCATCTTGATGGCGGACGTGTCGATGGGTTGCCGTGGGACTTTCTGCGCGATGGAATCGATAACGGCAAGGATGTCATCAGCCTGGTCAACTTGCTGCACACACCGCCGTACAACCGCCTCGCCACGCGGCCCAATGCGCGATACTGCATCGAATCAGGCGTTCTCGTCAGTCACCAGGTCACGCCCGAACCGGCGGAGGTCGACGACCTGCTCGCTTATGTGGGATCGCTTACCGCGGAAGTTAATCCGAATTTGCCGAAGTTTGCCGCAGCGGCCGATCGGGGGAAGACGCTGTTCGAGGGGAAGGCCAGGTGCGAGAGCTGTCATCCGGGTCCTTATTTCACCGACAAACGCACCCACGATGTAGGCGTCACTAACTTCAACGAACCGAACGCCCGTTATGACACCCCTTCATTGGTCGAGGCCTACCGCACCGCCCCCTACTATCATGACGGCCGCGCGGCCACGATGCGGGACGCGCTGACCAAGCATAATAAAGAAGGCCGCCATGGGAACTTGAGTGAACTGAGTCCACCGGAAATCGACGACTTGATCGCTTATGTGCTCTCGCTTTAATCAAGGTCACTTTAACCACGTGATTTTGATTGCTTCTCCAACGGTGTGAACTCTGGCTCGCCGGTAACGAGTTCGCCGGCAATGGTCTGCCACGCGAGGTCTGCGTCTTTGCGCCGGATAGTGTACTGCGCCTCGGCGTAGTTCACTTCGATCATGTGAACCGGCTGATCGCGCTGGGCGGCTTTTTCGGGTCGTGGCCACCGCTTGCGCCCGGTCGCGTCGCGCAGCAGGGCGAGCAGCAAAGACAGTTCGGGACACGGCTCAAGATTGAACGGGTGGAGAGAACTTGAAATTCCCATTGATCCGGGAGCGGATTTTTTTATTATTGCTCGCCTTTTGCATCCCGGATGCTCGTGGAAACGCGTCGTCGCGCCGGGAGTGCGACTGTAAACAACTTGAAAAGGAACAAACTCGATTGTGCGATTGATTGCGCCTGCCAGTGAGGGTCCTCCCTCAAAAGCCATCCGCCAAACGACCGCTTGGCCCTTTGCTCCCGATCCTATCGGGCTGCTCCTCTCAACTTTTCGCAGAGTTTCACTCGCAATTCCCCAAGCCACGGAGTTAAATTGGCGAAATTTTAGCAAGATCTGAACGATGACGACTGGAAAAAACCGATCTGAGCGGCCCAAACCGATGCTTGGCCCCCCGCCGAAGCAAGGCCTGTACGACCCGCAATTTGAACACGACGCGTGCGGCGTCGGGTTCGTAGTCAATGTCAAAGGCAAGAAATCCCAACGCATCGTGCGGCAAGCGCTTGACGTGCTGGTGAATCTGCGGCATCGCGGCGCGTGCGGCTGCGAAGCGAACACCGGAGATGGCGCAGGCATTTTGGTGCAGATGCCGCACTCATTTTTGAAGGAAGCCAGCGCCGACGCGGGCGTTCCGCTGCCATCGCCGGGTGAGTATGGGGTGGGCGCGGTGTTTCTTCCGCCGGACGCGGGGGAACGGCGGGCTTGTGAAAAGATTTTCGAGCAAATCGTGACGGAGGAAGGCCAGCGGGTCTTGGGCTGGCGGACTGTTCCCACCAATAACGCTTCGTTGGGAGAAACCGCCAAGGCGGCGGAACCGTTCATCCGGCAGGTGTTCATCGGCCGGAACAAAAAACTTTCGGACGACATGGCGTTCGAACGGAAGCTTTATGTGATTCGAAAACGAGCGGTCGCGGCGATTCGGAATTCGGGCGTGGCGGGCGGCGAGTATTGGTACGTGCCGAGCCTCTCGTTCAAGACGCTCGTTTATAAAGGCATGCTCATGTCGGAGCAGGTCCAGGAGTATTATACCGACTTGAGCGACCCTTCCTTCGAGAGCGCGCTGGCTTTGGTCCATTCCCGTTTCAGCACGAATACATTTCCGAGTTGGGCGCGCAGCCATCCGTACCGGTATCTCGCGCACAACGGCGAGATCAACACGCTGCGCGGCAACATCAACTGGATGCACGCGCGGCAAGCGATGTTTGAATCCGATCTTTTCGGCGACGACGTGAAAAAGCTGTTGCCGATCATTGATACGAGCGGCAGCGACTCGGCCATGTTCGATAACTGTCTGGAATTGCTCGTCCTGTCCGGACGCTCGTTGCCGCACGCGATGATGATGATGATTCCGGAGCCGTGGTTGAACCACGAGAGCATGAGCGACGCCAAGAAGGCGTTCTACGAGTACCACAGCTGTTTGATGGAACCGTGGGACGGCCCGGCCTCGATTGCTTTTACGGACGGGAAAAAAATCGGCGCGGTGCTCGATCGGAATGGGCTGCGGCCTTCGCGGTACTACGTCACCAAGGACGATTTGGTGGTGATGGCTTCGGAAGTGGGCGTGTTGGATGTCGCGCCTGACCGAGTGCTGCGCAAAGGACGGCTGCAGCCCGGCCGCATGTTTTTGATCGATACGGAAGAGGGCCGTATCGTGGCTGACGAGGAAATTAAGGAACAGATTTCGACCGAACATCCGTATCGGGTTTGGCTGAACGAACACACGCTGGACCTCTCGAAAGTGCCGGAAGCCCCGCATCTGCCCGAACCGGACCACGACACGGTGCTGCAGCGCCAGCAAGCCTTCGGCTACACGTTCGAGGATTTGCGGTTGCTCATGGCGCCGATGGCGCAAGTCGGGGTCGAAGCGATCGGCTCGATGGGAACAGACACGCCGCTGGCGGTGCTTTCGGACAAACCGCACAATTTATTTCTCTATTTCAAACAGCTGTTCGCGCAGGTCACCAACCCGCCGATTGACTGTATTCGGGAAGAAATCGTGACCTCAGCGGAAACGACGATTGGTTCGGAGCGCAATCTATTAAAGCCGGAGCCGGAGAGCTGCCACTTAATCAAGCTGAAGTCGCCGATTCTGACGAATGAAGAATTCGCCAAGCTCCGCCACATCGATCAGCCCGGGTTTAAGTCTGTGGTGTTGCCGATGCTCTTCCCGATGGCGGCTGGAGAAAAGGGGCTCGAACAATCATTGAACGGCCTGTTCGCGAAAGCGGACCAGGCGATCCGCGATGGCGTCAATATTTTGATCCTCTCTGACCGCGGCATTACCCGCGAGCAGGCCCCGATTCCGTCGTTGCTGGGCTTGGCCGGCCTGCACCATCATTTGATCCGGAACGGCACGCGGACGCGGGTCGGGCTGGTGATCGAGACGGGCGAGCCGCGCGAGGTGCATCATTTTTCGCTGCTGATCGGTTATGGGGCCGGAGCGATCAATCCTTATCTGGCCTTCGAGACGCTCGACGACATGATCCGGCAAGGGTTGCTGAAGGACATTAGTCACAAGGACGCCTGCAAGAATTACGTCAAAGCGGCGGTGAAAGGCGTGGTCAAAGTCATCTCGAAGATGGGCATTTCGACGATTCAGAGTTACCGCGGAGCGCAAATCTTCGAAGCGATCGGGCTGAAACAATCGGTCATCGACCAGTATTTTACTTGGACGCCGTCGCGGCTCGAGGGAGTTGGATTGGACGTGCTGGCGCGCGAGGTGCAGATCCGGCATGAGCACGCGTTTCCTGAACGGCAGGTCAATGGGCACGCGCTGGATGTCGGTGGCCAATATCAATGGCGGCAGGACGGCGAAGTTCACCTGTTCAACCCGCAGACGATCCACAAGCTGCAGCAGGCTTGCCGCACGGGAAATTACCGCGTGTTCAAAGAATATTCGCAGCTCGTCAACGACCAGCTGAAGAAGCATTGCACGCTGCGCGGTTTACTGGACTTTAAATTCGTTGCCGCGCCCGTGCCGCTGTCGGAGGTCGAACCGGTCGAAGCGATCGTGAAACGGTTCAAGACCGGCGCGATGTCGTACGGCTCGATTAGCAAAGAGGCTCACGAAGCGCTCGCCATCGCGATGAACCGGCTGGGCGGAAAGAGCAACACCGGCGAAGGCGGGGAAGACCCGGCTCGGTACGTGCCCGATGCCAATGGCGATTCGCGGAACAGCGCGATCAAGCAGGTGGCTTCCGGGCGCTTTGGAGTGACCAGCGAGTATTTGGTCAACGCGCAGGAACTGCAAATCAAGATGGCGCAAGGCGCCAAGCCAGGTGAAGGCGGGCAGCTGCCGGGTGGAAAAGTTTATCCGTGGATTGCCAAGGTTCGACTTTCAACGCCGGGCGTCGGACTCATTTCGCCGCCGCCGCACCATGATATTTACTCGATCGAAGACCTGGCCGAACTGATTCACGATTTGAAAAACGCGAACCACCGCGCTCGAATCAGCGTGAAATTGGTGGCCGAAGTCGGAGTCGGCACAGTCGCGGCGGGAGTGGCCAAAGCCCACGCCGACGTGGTGCTGATCAGCGGGTACGATGGCGGAACAGGCGCGTCGCCGCAGACCAGCATCAAGCATGCGGGAATTCCGTGGGAACTCGGCTTGGCTGAAACCCACCAGACGCTCGTTTTAAACAAACTCCGCAGCCGGATTGCCGTCGAAACGGATGGCCAATTAAAGACCGGCCGCGATGTGGTCGTGGCCGCGTTGCTCGGCGCGGAAGAATTTGGATTTGCCACGGCGCCGCTGGTCACGCTTGGCTGCATCATGATGCGGGTTTGCCATTTGAACACGTGCCCGGTTGGCGTGGCGACCCAAGACCCTGAGCTGCGCAAGAAATTCACCGGCGATCCGGCGTTCGCGGTGAACTTCATGCGTTTCATCGCGGAAGAGGTTCGCGAACTGATGTCGCAGCTGGGCTTTCGGACCTTAACGGAAATGGTGGGCCGGACGGACAAGCTCGAGCCGAAGAAAGCGATCGACCATTGGAAAGCGCGCGGCTTGGATTTTTCGAACGTGCTGTATCAGCCCAAGGCCGGCAGCGAAGTGGGGCGCTATTGTCAAATCCCACAGGACCATGGGCTCGACCAATCGATGGACAATCAGCTGCTGCTGCGATTGTGTGAGCCGGCGCTCGAGCGAGGCGAACCCGTCCGAGCGACGTTGCCGATTCGGAATATTCATCGCGTGGTCGGGACGATTCTGGGCAGCGAACTGACGCGGCGCTATGGGCCGGCGGGTTTGCCGGAGGACACGATTCGGATCCATTTCAAGGGATCGGCCGGCCAAAGTTTGGGGGCGTTCATTCCCAAAGGGATGACCTTCCTGCTCGAAGGCGACGCGAATGATTACGTCGGCAAAGGATTGTCCGGCGGGAAGATCATCGTTTGCCCCCCGGAAGGATCCACGTTTGTGCCGGAGGAAAATATTATCATCGGCAACGTCGCGTTCTACGGCGCGACGAGCGGGGAAGCGTACATCCGCGGCATGGCGGGCGAACGGTTTTGCGTTCGGAACAGCGGCGTGAACGCGGTGGTGGAGTCGGTCGGCGATCATGGTTGCGAATACATGACGGGGGGACGCGTGGTGGTGCTTGGACCGACCGGCCGGAATTTTGCGGCTGGAATGTCGGGCGGGGTTGCTTACGTGCTGGATGAGGTGGGCGACTTCAGCCGCCGGTGCAATCAGCAGATGGTTTTTCTGGAGAAGCTCGAGGACGCCGAGGAGATCAATGAAGTCCGGGAGATGATCGAGCAGCATCTCGAATACACCCGTAGCGAGAGAGCCAGGAGCGTGCTGGGCCGATGGGCGCAAATCGTTCCAAAATTCGTCAAGGTCCTGCCGAAGGATTACAAACGAATGCTCTCCGCGATCAAACGGGTCAATGAAGCCGGGCTGACTGGCGAAGAAGCGATCATGGCGGCGTTCCAGGAAAACGCCAAAGATGTCGCCCGCATTGGCGGCGGTTGATTCGCCCTGACAACGACGAAAGAAACAAGACAAATGGGCAAACCCACAGGATTCATCGAATACTTGCGCGAGCTGCCGCTGGATCGTTCCGCCTTGGAACGCATTCGCGACTGGAACGAGTTCCACTTGCACCTGGACGAGGCCAAACTGCGCGAACAGGGCGCGCGGTGCATGGATTGCGGCATTCCATTTTGCCATACTGGAATGCTTCTGAACGGCATGGCTTCAGGCTGTCCGATCAATAATCTCATTCCCGAGTGGAACGATCTGGTTTACCGCGGCCTTTGGCGTGAAGCGCTCCAACGCCTCCTCAAGACGAATAATTTTCCCGATTTCACAGGGCGCGTTTGTCCCGCGCCGTGCGAAGGATCGTGCGTGCTCGGAATTAATGCTCCGCCCGTCACGATCAAAAACATTGAATGCGCGATCATCGACCGCGGGTTCGACGAAGGCTGGGTTGAGGCCGAACCGCCCGCGCTCCGCACTGGAAAAAAAGTCGCGGTGGTTGGGTCGGGGCCGGCGGGTTTGTGCGCGGCCGCGCAACTCAACCGCGCGGGTCATTGGGTGACGGTGTTCGAACGGTCCGACCGGATCGGCGGTTTGCTCATGTATGGAATTCCAAACATGAAACTGGACAAGAAACTAGTCCAGCGCCGCATCGACATGATGGCCAAGGAAGGGATCAGTTTCCAGACGAACACGGAAGTTGGGCGGAATTATCCGGCGGAAAAGCTTTTGAAGGAATTCGACGCGGTGCTGCTCTGTATCGGAGCGACGAAGCCGCGCGATTTGCCGATCGAAGGCCGGCAGCTGAAGGGCATTCATTTCGCGATGGAATTCCTCCACGCCAACACCAAAAGCCTGCTGGATGGCCGGCAGTGCTCGAATTACATCTCGGCCGCGGGCAAAGACGTCATCGTGATCGGCGGCGGCGACACTGGCACCGATTGTGTCGGCACATCGATGCGGCATGGCTGCAAGAGCCTTGTTCAAATTGAAATCCTGCCTCGTCCGCCGCTGGATCGGGCGGCGGACAATCCGTGGCCCGAATGGCCCAAGGTCTATCGAATGGATTACGGTCAGGAAGAGGCAGCGGCTGCTTTCGGCGCCGATCCGCGGGTCTACTTAACGACGGCCAAGAAATTCATCGGGGATGACAACGGCCAGGTGAAAGAAATTCTGACCGTCGAAATCGAATGGCAGAAAGACGCGCAAGGGCGCTTCGTTCCGAAAGAAGTTCCGGGCACGGAAAAGGTTCGGCCAGCGCAATTGGTCCTGTTGGCCATGGGTTTTCTGGGGCCTGAACAGCTCGTGCTCGAACAACTCGGCGTCGAACGCGACCCGCGAACGAACGCCAAAGCGGAGCACGAAAAATACACCACGAATATTCCTGGGGTATTTGCGGCAGGCGATGCTCGTCGCGGGCAAAGCCTCGTTGTATGGGCCTTTAATGAAGGCCGTGGCGCTGCTCGTGAATGTGACCGCTATCTGATGGGTTCGACCGACCTGCCGTAAAGGAACCGCGCTGCACAGCGGCTCGCGAGGGCGCTCCGCGCCCGTGTTGGTCCAGGCGGAGCCTGGCTCGCCCCACCTCTGTTATCTCGATGCAACGAATTCGTGCGGCGGGGCGAGGCGGAGCTGACCAAGAGGAGCCGCCACGATCGGGAAGTTCGTGGCCGCGATGCGTGCGACAGGGCGACCCGATTGATGTGTTACCTGAGCGGCGGCCCAGGCGTCTTGGTTACGGTATCGGAGCTTTGGTCCGAAGCGGCATCGTTCAGAAATTCCCCGCATGGTAATCACAGATAAGTTTGTTTATATCCACAATCCGAAGACCGGCGGCACTTTTGTCACGACCGCGATCAGCCGCGTCTACGACATGCCAGTGCGACCTTCACTGTGGCAACGGTTGCGCGTGCGTCTGGCAGGGAAGCCGGCTTATCTGAATTTGCGCGACGGGCTCAAACACGGTTCGTGTGAGCAAATCCCGCCGGAGCACCAGCAGAAACCGATTCTATCCACCATCCGCAATCCCTTCGATTGCTTGGTTTCAAATTACGAGTTCCGGCATTGGCGGCGGCATGCGGAAGAATTTCTCGAGAGCACCGGCGATTCCGAAGGGACAAAGCGTCGTTACCCGCATTTTCCCGACCTGAGTTTTGCCGAATACTGCGCCGTTTTGTACAGCTCACCGCCATCAATCGCGAACCAGCAGGTCCTCTCCGGCGAAAGCGTGGGCCCTCACACTCACGATTTCATCCAGCGGTTCTTCCGCTCTCCCGCGCGGGTGGTTTCGACCCTCAGTGCGGAGTACCTCGCCAGCAACCGGCACCGAGAAGACATGTATCCTGTCCAGTTCCTGCACACCGAAAACCTGCGCCAGGAGTTGCACGATTTCCTGGCGCGTCTTGGTTTCGCGCCGGAGAAGATCGGCTTTATTCTCCATGCGGAAAAGGTTTTCCCCAAACACAGCGGCGAACGCCAAGGCAGGCCTTGGGCGGAATACTACACGCCCGAGCTGAAGGCCTTGGTGCGTGACCGCGAGCGTTTCCTCTTCAAACTGTTTCCAGAGTTCGATGCGATTGGCTGAGCGCGCCACGCCAGCTGGAAACTGCATTGCAACACGTGAGCCTGGCCTCAACTTTCCCTCTAGAATTAGCGGGCTTCCATCTCCTTCTGAAGAACAGGAAAAAGCTCTGACAATCCCCAACCTGCCCCGCGGCAAATCAGCTTCGGCTTGGCAGGACGATCACTTTCAACGAATCCGGTTTTGGGTTCGCCGCCAGCGCTACGCCATCGGCGGTTTTATCGAGCGGAAGGCGATGCGTGATCAATGGGCGAACGTCGAGCTTTCGGGAAAACACCAGCCGGGCCACTTCTTTTTGAAGCGTAAAATCTGCGGAGTAACTGCCGATCAAATCTTTTTCGTCCACGCAAATCATCGAAAGATCAAACTCACTCCGATCTCCTCGTTTCGTGTGGGCGAACAATAAAATCTGTCCGCCGCCGCGGACGAAGGCTTGAGCTTGGTTGAGCACAGCATTAGAAGGAACCGCGACGACGGCCGCGTCGAGTCCGCGGCGGTTGGTTAACTTCGCAATTGTCTCGCCCAACTTTGGATCATTCCCGAGCAGCGTCCAACGCGCGCTGAATCGTTGGGCCCATTCCAATCGTTCAGGAAACAGATCGGTCGCGAGAACGCGCGCGCCGGAAAGAGCGAGCAGACGCGTGAACATCAGCCCGATCGGCCCCTGTCCCGCCACCATGACGACATCGCCGCGCAAGAGCGTGAGCCGTCGGACAGCTTTTAGCACGGTGTTCACGGGTTCGAGCATCGCGCCCTCCTCAAAACTGTTTCGCTTCGGAATCTTGATCACGCCCGGCAGGACAAACGGCATGACCCGGACATATTCAGCAAACCCTCCGCCCGCGGGTTCGAATCCGGCTGTGATGCCGGTTTGCTTGTAAGTGAGGCATTGCGCGAAGGCGCGATGACGGCAGGCGTGGCACTTTAAACAGGGGACATGATGATGCAACGCCACCCGCTCGCCCTCCTCAAAGCCTTTCAAACGCGAGCCGACGCGCACGATCATCCCGGCGGTTTCGTGTCCGAAAATCCGCGGCGGCGGGGCAGTCGCGGATTGGATTTTTTTAATGTCGGTCGGGCAAACCCCGCAGGCCGCGACTTGCACGAGCAATTCGCCAGAGGAGATTTTCGGCACGGGCAATTCTTCAACCCGCAAATCGTTGGCGCCGCGGAAAACGACCGCACGCATCTTTCTCGGAATAGAAAACACAAACCGATTGGAAAGGAGAAACGCGAAAGCGGAAAGCCGAAATGTATCGCCGCTGGCGTCAGAAGGAGGCGGAAGTTCATGGAAACGCTGCATCTGAATGCGACAGGCATGGCCACCGTTCCGAGCCAAAAAGAAAATCTTGTGACTGATGAGCCTCCATCTTTTTTCACTTGGGCATGCGCTTCCTCCGGTCTGAATTAGTGGTCGCTTTGAATTTGCGGGGTTCTCTTTCCGATGGACCGAAGAAACGCACGAATTCAAACGGCCGCTCATTTTGCCTCAGCAAATCTTTCGCCTCGTTCTTAGGGGGCCCCGCGCGACAACGACGCAAATTCGGCGAACCATGGTTCCGGGTCGGCTTTGAACTCCCAGTCTTTTCCGCGCCAGCTGAATTGCAATTGCCAGGCGTGCAGCGCTTGGTTTCCCAACAGCAAACGATTCCGCTGGTCCGGCGTTAATTGGCCTTTGATAAAATCGAGATAGAGCTGTTCATCACCGCCATACAGTTTGTCCCCGACTATTGGCCAGCCGCGATGCGCCAGATGAATCCGGATTTGGTGTTTGCGGCCGGTGCGCGGGACAATCTTGAGAAGCGAGAATTCGCCTTCGGGCCGGGTGAAAGGCTTTAAAACCCAGAATTCCGTCTGGGCCAGGCTGCCGTCGGGCCGGACGCAGTTCTTGATCGCGACGGCGCTCTGGTCGTCTTTTCCGAGGGGCGCGTCAATGACGCCATGGGCATCGGGACAATGGCCATGAACGATGGCCAGGTATTCTTTCGAGACGGTGCGATTTTCCCAGAGCTGCCGCAACTCGAGCGCCGCGGCAGCATCTTTTCCGACGAGAACCAACCCGCTCGTTTCGCGATCCAGGCGATTAATCAGATGTCGCGGCGAAGCAGCCGGCAGATGAAGCCGCAAGCGTCCGACCAGGCTGGAATACGCGTCGCCTTTGGTCGGATGGCAAACCAATCCAGCCGGCTTGTCGACGACTAAGAGATCGTCGCTTTCAAAGAGGATTCGGAGAAGCGATTCAGACATGTTGAGTTTCGCTTGAACATAGCACGCGCGGCGATGATCAACTCGCTTGAAGAAAGTTATTCGAGGCGAAGCTGATCTGGTCGGCACAGCTTCGGAAATTCAGTTGCCATTCCCGCGAAGACGATAAAACCGAGCGGGCCCTAATGGAATATTGGGAGCGACGATCTGCAGCAGATTCGTCGTAGGAGTAACGCGCAGGATAGGCTGCCAATCGAAAAGATTGGTCGACGTTTCAAGCGCGAACGGCTGATCTGGGACCGCTATCACTGTAAACTCCGCTTCGCCGCTGCTCCCGAGTTTTGGCGAAGACAAATGAAGCAAACCAAAAAGAAAGCCGTTGGGGCTGAACTCCGCCAGGCTAAATGCCGGAATATCCACGTAGGACGCCGCGGGTGTCCACAGCGTCATGAAATTCCCGGCGGCCAGAATCCGCCCGTCCTGCTTTTCGACGAGAGCAGTGATGGACGGACGTCCTTCTGCCACGGCCATCGGCGGGAGGGTGAGGCCGGATATATCCCGTGACGGCAGGGTCGGCGGACCTACTCCCGCAAGTTGCGGGTGCAGACCGGTCCGGCCGTCAGGTTCGATCTTGATCAAAGCGGATTGTCCCCCAACCCAGATCGAACCATCGCGCATCTCGATGGCCGCATAAACACTGTGATAGTCGAAGAGGGACCAACCATACCACGATGGATCAAAACCTCTGTCCCTTGATCCGTCTGGATTCAGACGGACGACGGGATTTTCTGCAGAGAGAGAGTAGTAGCCCCTTTGTCTCAGCACAAGAATTTGCCCGTTGCGTTGAAGGTGCAACGAGGTCACTTCGTTGCGCGCGTCCCCGGCAAATGCGACTCCGCCGAACAACTCCGGATGAAAGCTTGGATCCAATCCGCCATGCGCGTAGAGCCGGGCGATGCCATTGTGAGGCATCTGTTGAATCTCGTTGAAAGATCCACCGACGAGAATCCGTCCGTCTGGCTGAATTGCGATCGCCCCAACATAATCACCACCGGGATTCCACGGCTGAAAATTTGAAAACTGCGAAAGGAAATTCGTGTGGAGCGTGCCGTCTGTGTTGAGGCGAGCCAATCCTGACCGCGCGACCCCATTGACATTCGTGAAAATTCCCCCGATCAGAACTCGTCCATCCGGCTGCACGGCCAACGCTTGAACCGCTGGTATCCACTGCGCGGTCGCGATCCGCTGAGAGACTGGAATTGTGGTCGGGTGAAAAGTCCTGTCCAGAGATCCGTCCGAAAACAGACGCGCGATCTGCTCCTGCTTTTTGCCTGCTACACTTTCGAACAAGCCGGCAATGATGACTTTTCCATCACCCTGGAGAGCGATCCGGTGAACCTCCGCTCCCAATTCAAGCGAAGGCCGAAACGTGGCATCGATCGACAGATCCGGGTTGATTCTCGCCAAACCGGGAAGCGCTGCGCCATTCAAGGTCGAGAAGGACCCTCCCACGAGAACGCGCCCGTCGTTTTGCAGGGCAAGGGAAAGCACCATTCCGTCTGCTCCTTTGGCCGGCCCCGAGCCCGTGTCATTGTCATGAATCGTTACGGTGGCAACCGGAACTTCCCCGAGGAATGCTCTGTGAGCATTTGTGAGCACGACCTGGAAAGTTTCGTCCCCCTCGACCAAGGCGTCATCTCGAATGGGAATCGTGATGGTAGCGTCCGTTTGAAAAGCGAAATCAACGTTCAGCGTGCCCTCTGTTTGTAAATAATCCAGGCCCGCCTTCGCGGATTGATCACGCGTGAAGTAATCCACCGTGACCGGTCCGCTTGGCCGCACGCCCGTGGGCCGCACCTTTAGAATGATGTTTCTCCCCAGCTCGTTCGTTTCATAACGAGGAGATTTGAATTCCACGCCGGAATCATCATCACGAATCCTCAGTTCCAACGACGATGGTTCCTCAATTTGCGCGCCGGAAGATGGGTTGCGGAGGATGAGGCGGAACGTTTCGGACGGCTCGACTCGAGTATCCTGGGTGATGGCAACTTGGATGACCTGACGTCTCTCGCCAGGAGCAAACGTTAGCCGGCCCTCCACCGCGGTGTAATCCTGTTCTGCCAGCGCTGTTCCGTCGATCGTCGCGTAATCCACACTGACGGCCTGTTGAGCGTTACCCATTCGAAATACCACCGCGACTGCGTTGGTAGCGCCCTCAGCGATTTCGCTGCCGTTCGGAAGGCCAAGGTGGAATGCCGGTGGCGTGTTCGTCGCCACGACACGAAATTTTGCTAAGGTGGAGACCGGCGACCCACCCGTGGAGGAGAAATATCCGACCCTCATGAGGAATGCGCCAGGACCGCTGCTTTGAATTCCAGAAATAGAAGGAATCCAACTGCTGGTGTTCGTTAGAAATTGCGAAACATTGGCGCGAAAACCCGCATCCAAACGGCCGTCCGGAGTCAAGCGCACGATAGGAGCGCTGCTTAAACCATCCACCCGACCAAAGCGACCGGCGATTAACAACGAGTCATCCGGATTCTGATAGGCGGTTAGCAGCGACGCAGCGAGGTTTGGATCCGTTTCGGGTCCAGGCAAAAACAATGTTGCGGCATAAGTCGGATCCAGAGAACCGTCGATATTGGCTCGGGCTACAATTGAACCCGAATTCGCTGGTCCCCCCGCGAAAATAGTTTTCCCGTCGCTCGTCAACGCCATCGGGGAAAAATATTTTAGGCGGTCGTCAAGGACAAAAGTCGGATCCAAACCACCATCCTGGGTCAGCCGCAGGGCGCGGAATGGCGAGTCAGGATATACAAATACCAGCAGCTTTCCATCGGGTTGCGGGAACAGCCCACTGGCGGTATCGAACTGCTCGGCGTTCGGATTGAAAGACGGATCGATCTCCCCGTCCGGGAACAGCCGGACCAGCGATCTTCGTTCGACATTTCCAGAACGGGCCAGGAAGCGTCCCGCGACGGTTATCTTCCCATCCGAAAACAGGGACGCCAAAAATATCGTCACGAATGAGGGCTGACCATTCGGGTACGGAATCGCCACAAAATCTGGCGGCGTGAAACTCTGATCCACTGAGCCATCCGCGTTCAGGCGCGCTAACCCAGCGTCCAGCTTTCCATCGAGGTAACCCCCGACAATCAGTTTGCCGTCAGGTTGCACGGCGGCGCGGGAAAGGCATCCTCCACGCAACCCAGCCGGCATTGGAAGTTCCTGCTCCTTCGATCCGTCGGCTCTCAGCCATGTGAGCAACGCGACTGAATTCGTCGACCGAATGTCACAGCTGCTGATGAGCACGCGCCCATCCGGCAACGAACTCAAGATGTCGAAAAACGATCCCGAAATTTCCGGCCGGAAATCGGAGTCTTGCACGAGCACACGTTCCAATCCGTCCGAATCTGCAATTCGCAAGCGCGCTCCGTTGGGCGTGCCGATCCTGGCGCCGCTGGCCGGATCTCGCAGCGCGAGCTGAACCACTTCTTCCCCTTCGACAATCCCGTCGAAATGGATTGGAATCTCTACTGTTTTCATCGTCTCTCCAGGAGCGAAAACAACAGATCCGGAGAAGGGCGTGTAATCGGCTCCAGCCGTCGCCGTGACATCGGTCGAGTCCAGAGTCACTGCCACACTGGAATTTTCATTGCCGTTTCTGATTAACGCCACTTGCGCCAGGCCGAGGTCTTCGCTCGCTTGAAACTCGCTCGCGGCAAACCGGACTTCTCCAGGGGCACAGCGCGACTCCAGAATGATGCGTGCGATTCCGCGCTGCGGCGCATTTTCGGCGCGAAGAAAATTACCGGCGATTAACGCGGTGCCGTTCGTCAATATCTGCAGGGCATGGACTGCGGAAGGGTCCGCCGTCAGCGAACCGCTCAGAAAAAATCCACTGGCGAAGCATTGATCGAGGCGGCCGTCCGGGAAAAATCGGGCCAATCCGCTGCGGGTTTTGCCTTGAATTGATTGGAAAGTGCCGCCGACAACAATGCTGCCGCCTGCTTCGCCTCCGATTGCATTGACTTGACCTTCCGCCTGGAGCGAAATAATCGTCACCGAGCTTCCATCCTCAAGAAAGCGCGCCGCGAAGGCCCCTGCAGGAATGCTTGAATACTGGCCTGATATCGTCCTTCCCCCGGCGAGCAGCACGCCATTGATCTGCCGCGTTAGCGCGAGGACGCCAACGCCGTAGGGCAGGAAATTCTCCACAGCAGGATCGCGCATTCCATCGGACGTCAAGCGCCGAAGCGCGGGAGCAACTTTGCCGAATTGAAAATCGGGCAGGCCGTAGTTCTCAAATCCACCGCCGAGCATGAAACTCCCATCCGCGAGCATCTGGATCGCATAAACATAATCGGAAGAGCCAATTCCGTTTCCGTAGGAATACACGCGATCGACTGCTCCATCCGAGTTGAACCTTACCAGCCGAACTGGGTTGACCAATCCCGTGGGGTAAAACATGCCCCCGACGAGAATCTCGCCATCGCGGTCGAGGGCTATCGCACCCACCCCGGAGTACGGCCCCAAAGATCCGACGATCGGGCCGCCAAATCGACCGCCGGTTACGCTAAAGTTCAAATCGCGTGACCCGTCCGGCAACAGCCGCAGAAGCGCGGTTTGATTTCCACCGAACCCACCAAGCACTTCAGTTCCGACTAGGATTTTTCCGTCCGGCTGAATGGTGATGGCACGAACCACCACCCGCTGCGTGTCACCAGGCGAACCCGTCTCCGGCTGAAAGTCCGGGTCGAGCGCGCCGTTTTCTTCCAAACGGGCCAGCCCCAAGCGCGGGGCGCCATCGAAATTTCTGAACGCTCCCCCGACAAGGAGTTTCCCATCGGATTGTTGCGCCAAGCAATAGACAACTCCATCTGCTCCGGCGCCGGGATCGAATGTCGGATCGAGCCATTCGGCCGCGGCTTGCAGCGCACAAGTCCACGCTAGCATGCCGCGCGCGAGAAACCGCTTCATTGCACGCTTTCATAAACGGTTTAAGCCGCGGTTGCGCTATCAATTTTCAGATCCATAACAGTGCACCACCATCGTTCGGCCGCCGGACGATTCGATTTCCAGATCCTCACCCCGCAGCCGAATGTGCCGCGTGTGGCGGACGAACTCGGTCAATTGCCGTTCGGGTTTCCGGCCGATCTGAATCGCGGCGGTGGCATCGTTGTCGGGATGCCACTGGATGCGGATGTCTCGGAGCGGCAGGTGGCGCACCTCGAGCCAAGCGCCATTGACGGAGTTGCTTTTGAGATCGACGTACTCTCCGGCATGCTCGGCGCTGAATTGCCGGCAAAAACTCGTCCAATTGGCTTGGGGAATTTCTTGTTCGGGCTTGTCAGAGCGATGGTCGCGGGCAGCGAGTGTAGCTTCCCTATGCCTTCCTATTGCACTCATGGCAGCAACATCTTGCAAGGGCGCAGAAAAAACAGAGGTGGAAAAACTGAAATCCTTTTGGGGGAAAGACCGATTTGAAAGACATTTGCGTTGCCAGTTCGTTTGTCCTATGCTGCCGCGCGCATGAGGCAGCAGCTTTTGTTGGTCGAAGACCAAAAAGGCATTCGAGACCTTCTGACCACCTATTTTCAGCTGCACGGGTTGGATGTCACGACCGCCGGAACGGCATCGCAAGCAATCGATCTGTGCAATGAGCGGATTTTCGATTTGATCATTCTCGATATCGGCCTGCCGGATGTTGACGGGCTCGAGTTGCTCAGCAACCTGAAGAAGCTCACCACCGCGCCCGTCATCGTTCTCACCGGGATGGAAGCCGAGCCGGCCCTCGAGAAAGAGGCCAAAGACAAAGGGGCGAATGCGTTCGTCTGCAAGAATGCGTCGCTCGAGAGCATCTACGACTGCATCGAAAAGCTATTGCCGAAAAAGGAATGACCGGCTCATTCTTCTCAGAAACTCCTCCTTCTTTTTTCCATTTTTCCAATTAACCTTCCCGCCACATGCAGTGGGAAAAAGTCACGATTGCTGGGATCGGTTTGCTGGGCGGATCGCTGGGGCTTGCGCTGAAACAACGCGGCCTGTCTCGTTCGGTGGTGGGGCTGGTTCGGCGGGCGGAAGTCGCCGCGGAATGCGAAGGGCTGGGGTTAGTCGATCGCGCCACGACCGACGCTGCGGAAGCCTTTCGCGCGGCTGATTTGGTCGTTCTCTGCACGCCGCTGGCCCAGATGCCTCCGCTCGCGACTCGCATGCAGGGCGCTTTAAAGCGCGGCGCGCTCGTCACGGATGTGGGCAGCGTCAAAGCATGTGTCGTCGATGAAATCGAGCCGATCGTCGCAGCGGCAGGCGGGCGCTTCGTCGGCAGCCACCCGATGGCCGGCTCGGAGCAGATTGGCTTTCGGGCCGCGCGCGCGGACTTATTTCAAAACGCTCTCTGCGCGGTGACCCCAAGCGGGCGCAGTTCGCCGGAAGCAATCGAGCGGATCGAGGAATTCTGGCTGGCGGTGGGGGCGCGCATTTTAAGAATCTCCCCGCAGGAGCACGACGGATTGGTCAGCCGGTCGAGTCATCTCGTGCACGTCCTTGCTTCCGCCCTGGCCCAATTCGTTCTGAATCCCGCGCTTCCGCCTGAGCAACGGCTGCTGTGCGCAAATGGCTTTCGCGATACAACCCGCGTCGCATCCGGTTCGCCCGAGATGTGGCGGGATATTGCGCTGGCCAATCGCCGGCATCTCACCCAAGCGCTGGATGACTTCGTCGGTGATTTGCGCAAGGTGCGAGATGCGCTCGAGCACAATGACGCTGCGGGCCTGGAGCAGTTCTTTGTCATGGCCAAAGAACGACGCGACCGTTGGAAGAAAGAAAGCGCGGGCGAACACAGCGCAGAATAATTTTCGTCATGTCCCTGCCCGAGATGATTGAAATCGTTCCGCTGGCCAAACCGGTCGAGGCTGGAATCAGCGTGCCGGGTTCGAAGAGCATTACGAATCGCGCGCTGATTCTGGCTGCTTTGGCTGATGGCGAAACAACGTTGCGGGGCGCGCTCTGGAGCGAGGACACCCAAGTCATGGTGGCTTGCCTGCAGGAGCTCGGGTTTATGGTCAATGTGGCGCCTGACCCCCGGGAATTTTGCAATCGCACCATAACGGTGTATGGATTGGGCGGCCGGGTTCCTCCCGGTGGCCCGCAGAATCGGCCGGTCGATCTGTTCGTCGGCAATGCAGGAACGGCGGCGCGCTTTCTGGCGGCGTTTGTCTGCCTGGGCCAGGGAACGTACCGCCTGGATGGAACCTCGCGAATGCACGAGCGGCCGCAAGCATCGCTGTTCAGCGCGTTGCGCCAGCTCGGCTACCAAATCGAATCGCACAACAACCGTTTGCCCGCCGTCATTTCGGGCGCAGGTCCGCGCCCGGGTTCATGCCGGCTTAGCATTGAAGAAAGTTCGCAGTTTGCCTCCGCGCTCTTGCTCTGCGCGAAAGCGGGCGGCTGGCAAATCGAAATCACCGGTGAGAACGCTGAGGAATCGCCTTATGTGGCGATGACTCGGGAAATGATCCAGCAATTCCCAGGAACGTCCCGGCATTTTCTGATTGAACCGGACGCATCGAGCGGCAGCTACTTTTGGGCGGCGGGCTGGCTGACCGCGGAGGCGCCTGCCGCGGGCGAATCTCCTGGACTGCTCTCGCCGGTTAAAGTGGTTCACTGGCCTCACTCCGATTGGCAAGTGGATGCCCGATTCCACCGGTTTTGGCCGCTGCCGCGGAAGGTTTCACGGACGACCCATTTGGGCGACAGCATCATGACCGCGATGATGCTCGCGCCATTCGCCGACGCGCCGACGGAATTCACCGATTTGGGCCGGCTCCGTCTGCAGGAATGCGAGCGCGTGGCGGCAGTCCGCACTGAATTGGCCAAGTGTGGAGTGGATGTGGTGGAGCAGGGTGATTCCCTGGAGATCCGCCCTTCTCAGGCTCATGGCGCGGTGATCGAAACGCACGATGATCATCGCATGGCGATGTGCTTTGCCATTCTGGGGTTGAAAGTTCCTGGAGTCCGCATCAACAATCCGGCGTGCGTGAAAAAGACGTTTCCGAATTTCTTCCAAAAGCTGGCGGCGCCGCCGCCAAACGGGTTGGGCGCAACGATCCTCGATTGTGCCCGACGGGAGCGTCCGATGGCTGCGGACGAATTGTTTGCGGACTGAGCGGGCGGCGCGGTTTTCGTTGGACGGAAGCGCTTCGTCCGCCTCGATGCCTCGGGGGCGGCAAAGAAATTGCAGCCATCCGGCATTCGAGCCTCGCGCTTTGCGCCGGTGTATGAGCCAGCCCATTGTTATTGCCATCGATGGAACCAGCGCCAGCGGCAAGAGCACCAATGCCAAGCTGGTTGCCAGAGCCCTGGCTTATATTTACGTCGATACCGGGGCGATGTACCGGACGTTGGCCTGGTACTGCCTTCAACATGGCATTGACGTTCACGATGCGGGCGCCGTGGCCGCGGCCGTGCGCCGATGGAAGCCCAGCTTGGTCTGCGTCGAGAACCAAGTGCGCCTGCTCATCGATGGGCATTACCCAGGAAAGGAGATCCGAACCGCCGAGACGAGCGCAGCAGTTCCGCATGTGGCCGCGATTCCGCGCGTCCGCGAGTGGATGAAGAAAAAACAACGCGAATGCGTCAAGTTCGGCAATCTGGTGATGGAAGGACGCGACATTGGCTCTAATATTTTTCCCGAGAGCGATTTTAAATTTTATCTGGACGCGCATCTGGACGAGCGGACCCGGCGGCGCGCCGCGGAAGGAGTGAAAGAGAATTTGGCCGAACGGGACCGTCGGGACAGCCAACGCGCCAACGCGCCGTTAATGATCCCGTTGGGCGCAACGGTCATCAACAATTCCGGGATGACGCCGGAGGAAACGAGCGCGCGCATTCTCGAGGAAGTGCGTCGAAAGCTTTCCCCGCGATCGGCAGGGACGCCATGAACGCGGTTTATTTCATGGGCTGGTCTTTTTTTCGCGCGGTGTTCAAAGGGTACTTCCGCTGGCGCGTTTTCAACGCCGAACGGGTGCCGAGCGAAGGACCGGTGCTGCTGGCCGCGAATCATGCCAGTTTCCTCGACCCGCCGCTGGTCGGCTCGGGTCTTCATCGCGAGATGCATTATCTGGCGCGCGAAACACTTTTCCAAAATCCGTTCTTTGGAAAAATCCTGCGGAAAGTCAACGCGGTGCCGGTCGATCGCGAGGGCGGCGGAGCAGCCGGCTTGCGCGCTGTGCTCGACGTTTTGCAGTCCCGAGAAGCGATTGTGCTATTTCCGGAGGGAACGCGCTCGAAAAGCGGGCAAATCCAGAGAGCCCGCTCCGGGATTGGGTTGGTGGTCTTAAAGACGATGGCGCCGGTCGTGCCGGTCAGAATTTTCGGGACGTACGAAGCGTTTGGCCCGCACTTTCGCTTCCCCCGCCCGTATCGGGTCATTGTCAAATACGGCCAGCCATTGGATTTTACGGCGGAGCGAGAAGAGGCCATTCATTGCCCGAAACCGCGCTTGAGGGATTTGTATCAGGAAGTCAGCGACCGGATCATGGCGACGATCGCTCGCTTGCAGCCGTGCCGAGAATTTGAAGTGTTCCCTTAGGGTCAATTGTGCTGCCTCGTCTTCGCGCGCGAGGTGGAGCGCCGCAGGAATTTGTCGCCGAAATCGATGACTTCCCTGAGTTCCTTCGGTGTCTGTGCCTGCGTTAACATCGAGGTGAATTCCTGATTTTTCTCGAGCAGAAGCCATTCGCATTCGCGAAACGCGGCTTTCACGAAATCCATTTTGTTATACGAATGGTTTGCCATACCCGTTGCGCCCGAACCCCATTTCCCAACCGCCCTCCAGCGCGCGACCGACGGCGCCGGCGGAGTTGATGGGCTGCCCAGGCCGTGCGAAGCCCACCATCCAGGCGCGGGTCTCACGGCCAGTCTGGTCTGGAACACGCACGAACCTAGCAAAAGACCGAGCATGCGGGGACTCGTACCCCAACCCATTTGGGATAGGGAAAAACCCTCAGGGTTCCTCTCAAAAATAGGTAGAGCACCCTCCAGGCCGGAGGTGCGGCGGTCCCGATGAAACCCGGCTGCCTTTTTCAGGGATCGACCCGATTGATAGAAGCAAGACGATCCACAATCTTGCTCGAAAGAAAAAATGCAATGAGCAATCGAGATTTGATCTTGTTGTTCCAGGATAATACGGACGACTATTTTCTTTTCGAACGCGCCCTCCGAAAAGTTGGGATCGCGAATTCCATCAGATTGGTGAGGTATTTCGAGGAAGCGACCTGCTATTTGGGAGGGGTTGGAGTGTACAACGACCGAACCGTTTATCCCCTGCCAGCGCTCGTCATTGTCGACCTGAGCGTGCTGGCGGGAACGGGCTTTAAATTATTGCGGTGGATCAGGAGCAAACCGAGGTTCGCCAAACTGCCCCTCATCGCGCTCGGGAGGAGCCGGCAAGACCCGTGGGTGCAAGCGGCCTACGATGCCGGCGCGAACGCGTTTTTCGTCAAAACTCTCAACATGTCGGAGCTGGTGGCGACCTTGGAAGACCTGGAATTAATACGCGACATCCTGCGAACAGAACCGGCCGAAACATCCGACGCCGGATTCATAGAATCGGGATGGCAGGAACTCTCCTCGATCGGTTAAAACTCTGGATCGCTGCAGGGATTTCAAACGAGAGCTCCGCCCGCGTTAAGCTGAGCGCGCGCGGGATCGCGCTTCATTCGATCATGACGTGTGTTTCGAATTGCGGACAACCGATCTGACGCCGCGATGTGATATCGTTTCCACGCCGATTTTGCCGCCTTGCGCCAGAAAATGCGGTTTTCTTGCAAACGGGTTGCCCAAAGACCTGCCGCTGATATGCTGGGCAGGCCTGTTTTCTTGGGCTGCTTTGGAACGCATTTACCGTGGCATGAACCGGACGAGCGGCAACAGACGCATCGCTCGCCAATTGACAACTGCGGCAACAGCATTGGGGTTGTGGGGCGCCCTTGTGCTGCTGTTTGCAGCTCCACTCGCGTTGACGGGTCCTCTTTCATGGCGCCAAGCGGTTAGCCTCGGAGGGTCTTATTGGGCGCTTTGGCTGTTGTTCCTGCCTGTCGTGGCATGGCTCTCTTTCCGCTTTCCTATCGAACGGAGGAGACTCCTTCGGAATGTAGGTCTTCATTTGTTGGTCTGCCTCCTGATAGTCGGCGCCGGCCGGATTACCTTTCCGGCTGTGGCCACGAACTTTCCTCGTCTGCAACGTTCGGAGGCGCCTGGGCGATCGTCTGATTCGAGAACTAGGAGGCTGGGGCCACCCGGTGCGCCCGGCGTGTTTCATGGTTTCCGCGCAGGTTTGGACGTTCTGGTCTATTGGTCTTTAGTGGGCGTTTGCCAGGCCATCCGGAATTTTCGAAGCTCGCAGGAGCGGGAACGGCGTGCGGCCGAATTGGAGGCGAGGCTCACAACCGCCAAACTGCAAGCACTGCGGATGCAGATCAACCCGCATTTCCTTTTCAACACGCTCAACTCGATTGCCGCGTTGGTTTACGTCAACCCGCGTGCGGCCGACGAGATGCTGGGCGACTTAAGCGAGTTGCTGCGCCGCTCTCTTGACTCGATGGAGGAACAGGAGATTCCCCTGGCGCAAGAGCTCGAATTTATTGGGGCGTATCTCAACATTGAGCAAAAGCGTTTTGGGGAACGGCTTCGACTGGAACAGAGCGTTCCTGATGAGGTCATGAAAGCCATGGTTCCAGCTCTCATTCTTCAACCGTTGGTCGAGAACGCCATCCGCCACGGCATCGAACCGCGGCGAGGCCCGGGGCTCATCTCGATCGAGGCAAAACAGGAAGATAAGCATCTGCACCTCGTTGTCCGGGACAACGGCGCGGGATTGCCGGCCGCGGGCTTAAACAACTCCGGACGACGTGGCATTGGGCTTGCCAACACACAAGCAAGACTGCGGGGACTCTATGGCCAGGACCAAAGTTTCTCTTTTGGGGAGGCTGAACCTCAAGGTTGCCAAGTCGATATTCACCTCCCCTTTCACTCCGAGCCGCTGCACATTCCCACCATCTCGAACGAGCCAGCCGCATGAAAATCCGAGCGCTCATCGTGGATGACGAACAACTGGCAAGGCAGCGTGTTCGCTTCCTGCTGGGTGAAGAACCGGACGTGGAGGTCATTGGCGAAAGCGAAGATGGTTTTGAGGCGGTGGACCAGATCCAGGCAACCAAGCCGGAGCTGATCTTCCTCGACGTGCAGATGCCGGAAATGGATGGGTTTGAGGTGTTGCGACGAGTCCCGCAAGCATTGCTGCCCGTCGTGATCTTCACCACGGCTTATGATCAGCACGCGCTTCGCGCCTTTGAGGTGAATGCGCTCGATTACCTGTTAAAGCCATTCAAGCCCACCCGATTCAAGGAAGCGGTCCAGCGGGCGCGGGACCTCATTGTGAACAAACAAGCCGGCATTGCCGCCCGCGGGCTTCTCACGCTCCTAGGTCAGACGCCGGCGCCTGCAGGTCAGCTCACTCGATTGGCTGTGAAAACCCCGGGCAAGGTTAGCTTCGTGGAGTTGGACCAGATCCAGGCCATCGAAGCCGCCGGCAAATACGCTGTCGTGCATGTCGGCTGCCCGCCGCACGGGCCGCAGGTGAATCATGTCCTGCGCGAGACCATGAGTTCGTTGGAATCCCATCTTCCCTCGCAACGATTCTTGCGCATCAGCCGTTCGGTCATCGTCAATATTGACCAAATCCAGGAGCTTCAACCCATGTTCAAGGGCGAGAACCTGGTCCTGCTGAAGAACGGAAAGAGCTATCCCACCACGCGTCCGCTTCGCGAAATCCAACAAAAACTGGAATTCCGGTAGCGCCTGAGATTTCCATCTCACCGAAGACTTCAGGCAGTCGCTTACTGGCGTCCAAATTCGTAGGGAGCGAGAAGCCGTGAGAAAAACTGCCAACGTCTCCAACCGCTGCTACGAGCTACGGCGCCTCTCTCCACGCCCAGATGCAGCGCGTCACGAATTTTCTCTGGGAGCTTTCGGCCAGTCCTGCGCCCGCGCTGACACCACCCAAGTAACTGTTCTTCTTGAGCAGCATGCCGAAAAATTTCCGCCCATCATCGCCTTCGATGGTACGATGCCGATCTTTAGCCATTCGATAACGCGCGAGTGCTCGACTGCCCCATCGCGCACGTCTAGGCGCTACTTTCTCAACTGGTAAAACGTGCGTGTCGCGCAGATCAACATTCGAGTCCGGCGAGCGACCCATAAAAATGCTCGCAGCTGATCACGGGGAACAGCCGCGGATACGGCTGCACCGCAACAATGCGGCGAAGGTGTGGAGCAATGTTCACCGGTAAATTTCTTCCAATCTGTGTGTCAATTGGCGAGCTTCCGACCAGCCAGCCTCGACGAATAAATCGAGCACATACAGAAGTGCTGCAAGGCATTCAGAATCGCTTTGGAATATCTCGCGGTGATCTGCCAACGACCGTTGGATGAGTTTGACGACGTCACCAACGGCTAAAGATTCATGCTGAAATCCTGCCTTCGCGCTGCTTTGAATGGACCTTGTTGCCAGCAAGAAGACTTCGCGTGGAGAGCACGGCAATAGGTGAAACAGCGTCTGAACGATGTGATGCGCCGTGTGCGGATGCATTTCGGACGCGAGCGCATTCAACAATGGCGCAGCTTCGTCCCAGAACCGCCGCAGTTCCGCAGGCGCAAGCTCTTTCTCCGCTTTATTAGTTCGGTCAGCAAACGCGCCGCTTGCGAAGTAGAGTTGCATTGCGACGGCATCCACCAAGCGTGTTGCTCTGTCGAGTTTCTCTTTCACTGGTTTGGCGGACTCGGTATCCGTTTGGCCGTTGTCGTGAAGTTTTGCCCACGCTTCACGATGAGTCTTCAGCTTCGCTTGGGCGGCCTCCAACAATTCGGAAAAGAACCTCCACGTGCGCGCTCGCACAGCGTCGGCATGCGGCTCCTGTGATACAGCGTCGCCGGTCGTAAGCCAACCGCCAGCGCGACACGAATGCAGTTGAGCGGTGAGTGCTTTGAACGCTCGCTCGCTGTCGCAGTCCGCGATCATCCTGCGAATAAATTCCTCGCTGTCCGCGTTGCCGGTTCTCAGGAAATGAAATAAATAAAGGTGGGCAAGCGTTTCATGGATTCCGTTCTCAGCCGGCGCGGTCAGAGAACGTTCCTCAATGCGTTTGAGGCGCGCCACGACTTGCTTAGCACCACTCCGCCACAGCCAGTCCAGTGAGCACAGCAGAGCATCGAAAACGGAGAATTTCGACTCGTTCGCGATCAAATTGTCGATCAGTTCCCACATCAGATCGGGCGCTGGTTTTTCCAGAACAGCGAGTTCCATCGCCAGGTTGAACCGCAGCGGATGTGACTTGTCGCGGACGAGCCGGCGAAGGGCGGTTGCCACCGCGCGATCGGCTCGCCCGAGTCGAAATGCAATCCATGGCAAACCCCGCGCAGCATCCAAACGCGGAGACGGCCAACCCCAGCTTGGCCAATCGTCGCGCTCATCATTATCGTCGCGCGCGTGCGGCACGGGATCGGTCGTTGCTTCGAGCAGAATCTGTCGGACGGTTTCCCAACGCGCGTCGTTTGCCGGCCAGGAGGCCCGACGAGCGATGTTTTCGCACGCTCCCACCAAATGCCCCCACAATTCTTCAGCCATCCTTGGCTGTGTCTTGCGATGTGCCTTTACTGTGCGCTCGCATTCCTCAACGATGTGCCAGTGTTTGCCGAATTCTGCGGGGGCGAGTTTTTTGTCGTCTCGTCCAAGAAGGGGTTCGAGTGCTTGCCGCAGCCGAAGCATTTCCTGCTTCGCTGGGTCTTGGAGGCTAACTCCTTTTTCCTCAACCAGGTCCTCTGGTGTGAGGGTGTGAGAAATCACCCGTGGCCCTTCGGATCTTCTGTTAACCGGAAAAGACTCCTTCGCCAACCGTTCGCGCCACAGGTTTCGAAGCGAAGCCAGGACGATGTTGGGTTCTTTCAGTACTCCGAGCAACCGGTTTTGGGCATGCACGACCCATGAAGGAGTTGGTTCGCGCGGCTCGTTTTCATGCAAACGCGCAGTCTGCGGCAGTTCCAGCATCAGTCTTTCCAACCTTTCGCGATCAGCAGCGTTTCCCGTTGCATGCAATGTTCCGAGCAAGGCAGCCGCACCATAAGCGTAATCGGCGTGTGTCAAAAAAATTGTTTCGCTCAGAACATCTGCAAGCAGCACGCCCAGCGTTTTGGGATAAGCAGCTCCGGCTTCCGTGAAGACGGTCCACATCAACGAAGTCCGGTTTCGACGTGCAAAAGCGTCAAGTGCTGCGTTCAGCCGCGCCGCATCCCCGGCTGCTGCCCACTCGCGCAGCAGCTTTTCGAAGTGCGAAAGAATGCGATTTTCGTCGTGCTCAAAGTCGCGTCCCCAGATGTGAGAGTAATCCTCAACCAGATCGCACAGCATTCCCCGGAACTCAATCGAACCCAGCACGTATTCGTCTCGACCGCGTCGGTCACTGCCCCGCCGGACCACCGCATTCCACGCAATGCACGCAGCTTCCGTCATCAGTGCTGCGTCATCACCTGTGCGGCTTTCATAGTATTCGGCCAATAGGTAGTGGATCATGTTCCACTGATCGCTGCTCTGAACCTGCATCGGCAGAATGATTGATCCGAACTGCTCCCATTGACCCGCCTGAGGCTCTGTGGCAAAAGCAGTTTCGAACAGCCGCAGCACAACGGCTCGCCCCTGGGAACCAAGATGTTTCAGCTTGTCAGCCAGGTCGTACAGGTCGTTGTGAGGGAATTTCGCTAAACGCTCCGGCGTGAACAGCGAAAGCAATGTGAGTTCGCTTTCGACAGGAGCAATCTCGAACGTCCGACAAATCGCTTCGATGGCTGTCATCGCAGCGTAACGCCACCCTTTGGGAACGTCTTTCGCCACATGATGCGCCAGCAGGTTGCGCGCGGCCGTGTTTAGAGACTCACGTTGCGCTGTACTAACAGCCGCGGAAACGCCGTTCAGCCGAGCGATGATATGAACCAGAGGACCTTCGATGCACAGCTTCTGTGATAACAAGTTCGAAAGTCGTTGAGCAAAATCACACCAGCCCGGCGCACCTGAGCGGATCACTGCCGTGTCGGCATCTTGCAGACCAGATGCCAGATGTTGCAGCGCCTTTTGGGCGACCGATACTGTGTCGCCGACCGCACCCACGGCAAAGAGCAGCGGTTGCAAATCAGCCAGGGATTCCACGCGCCGCGCGGCGAGGATGGGGGCGAGAATCCGCGAAACAGCGTGCAACTGCGGCAGGCCCTCCAATTTCAAAGCGACTTGCCAAAATCCCTGCCTGCCGTCGGGAGCATCCCACAATTCTTCAAGGGCAAACATGAAGCTCTGACGGTAGAAAATCGGCAGAAGAGGCTCGCCGACCGCAAAATCACAAAACGGAACAGGTGTCTCTGGGATGAGGGACCGAGCAATCACGTAATCATGCAAGAGGTGATGTGTGAAGCGAACCTCGTCACCACCGACTAATGTGCCTTGACGAATAGCGGGCGACTGCAGAATGCCACGGCTGCGGAGTTCGTCAATTTGGCCGCGCTCCGAAGCAGACAACGAAAGCTGTTTGAGTGAGACAACCATTCGGCGAGTGTTCACCATCTGACGGGAAGCAGCCTTGAGCGCATTTTCACGATCGCCCGTGCGAGCACCTTCTGTGACGCGGATTTGCCAAAACATTCGCATCAAAACGGCGGGACTGTGCCAATCAGCAAGACGCGCGGAACCAACTCCGGCGCGCAGAAGGTCGGCAGCAAGCCGCAGATGAAAGGGCGAACGATGAAGCGATGCGGATATCGCACTCTTGCGTGCGGCTTCAATAAAGGGCTGGATTTCCGGGCGCTTGCTTGCGAGTTGGTCCAATTGCGTCTCTGACAAACGCGGCAAATGAAAATGCGCCACGCCTGCAAAGTCATCGCAGGTGTAACTCGTGACTCCACCGCCTGGGAAAAGTTCACGCAATTCTCGGCTGTGCTTCAGGTCGAATTCGCGCACGCTCGCAATGACCGTCCAGCCCGACTCCTTTATGTCGTGCAAGAGTTGACGGAACGCTCTCTGGCGCTCAACGTCGCGCACGGCATCCAATGCGTCCGTAATGAAGAAGCCGCGCCCACCATCCGGCCAATTCGCGACAATTTCTTCGAGCGGATGCGAGAAGGTCGGCAGGCTGTCCTCGGCCAGCAACAGAACAACCGGCAATCCATCCTTCGTCAGTCGTTCAACCAAGTCATGGATCAGGCCGCTTTTGCCGCAGCCTGGTTCACCGGTGACAAGCAGATGCCCCTCCTTGGCTGCTGCGGCCAACGCGGAAAGTTCTTCATCGCGCTGAATGTGGATTCTGTCGTCCGCTTGCGAACCAAAGGGCAATATCGAATGCTCCCTCAAGCAACCGAGGTTTTGCGTGGTCAGCTTCCTCAATTTTTCGATGGCGCTCGCGAAATCAGGCGGTGATTTTAACTGAATTCCATCAGTGGTCAGGGCCTTCCGGAGCGACGCCGCACTGATAGGAACTCCATGGCAGTCTGCCTGAATGAAAAAATGCTCCAGCTTTTCCCACGCTCGCTTTGCCTGTTTTGGGTCGACGACAACCTGAGCACGAAGTTCACCTTCGATTTCACGGAGAAGCCGTTCGCCGGGACTGAAGTCATAGACTTCGACGAAAACGCACCTGAAAAAATCCCGTAGTTCGTGCTCGGCCGCAGGGTGTTTAGCGTGCTTCTTCCATGCTGCAACGGTGACTTTCCGCAGCGCATCCAGTGCTTGCTTTTTTCGCGTTTGCCGACCACGTAAGAACTCGGAAAGAGGCGTCTCGGCCGCGTCCCGATGCTCCTTTAGAACCGCCGGCAAATCGTGAGTTGTTGCGCGGCCAACTCCGTCAGGCACAGCCCAAACGAACCGAGATTCTGCCCGCGCGGATTTGGGCAGGCTCAGAAATTGCCGAACAAACGCCTCCACCGTCTCACCAAAAGCTCCTTTAGCAGTGATCGCGATTGTTCCGCTGCGGCTTTTCGCCGAAATGAACACTCGTGCTTGTGTGCCTCCTTTGAGACTCACGACCACGTCGTCCACCGGTTCTGGCGCTTGCATGGTCACCGTGAGGACGTCTGCGCCACTGATTCCATCCCAGACGGCGCTTTGCGAACCGGCGAGCATCTTCACGCCGATGAGCGCCGCCACGCGCGCTTCATAATTCACGCCCCCCGCGGTGGCACGACCACCAAAGCGAGGTGTGGTTTTCGTATCGGGAGATGGACGGTTTCCTTTTTGGCTCTTGCTGACGAAGGGCGGTTGAGATTCTGCGATGGCAACCGATGTATTCGAAGGCGTCTTGCGCAAGCCCCTTTGAATGTCTGCACGCTCCCGCAGTTCCTCCAGCAGCCGGATCTTTTCGGCTGGTGAGAGCTTTGCGAGAGCGCGTCGATATTCGCGCTTTTTCACAAGCTGGCCCTGCAGGTTGAAATCCAACCCAAGAAGTCGAAGCCTATCATCCGATGGAAGCTCCGAGAGTATCCGACGATACTCGGAATTGCCTTCCAGCTGTTGATCGACGTTGACGTTCATGGCGCCTCAGTCAGTTGCCTCTTGTGGCCAGCCAGCGCTCAAGCAAGTCGTGCCGCTCGAGAATCTCGTGCAGTTTAGCGCCATCAATTGCTTTCTCCTCCCGAAACTGATCAAGGCGCCGTTTGTCCTTTGGACGGCCAAGGTCGAATGCGATCGCTGCGAGATGCTCCGGAGTAAAAATCCGCGCCTGCACTCCACCGATGTCCTTTGTCACACTTTGTTCAAGAGCTTCCTTGAGCAATGGCTTGTCGGTCGGGAGAAACTGGACAGGCCAACCAAAGATGACAGGCAGACCCTCATTATTGATTTGAAACCCGCGCGCCTCCAAATAACTGTGGATCGAATCTAAGGACACCAGTGAGCGCCCAGGCAAGGGATTCAGCATAATAAAAACATCCACGTCCTTTGTTTCAGCGGGCTCAATGTAAAGATTGGCCGCCACAGCTCCCCCGATCGCATATTGAGCAATTATACCATCGGCCTGCATTTGATTGAGTGTCTCGATTACTTTCTTTGTGTTCACACGTTTGGAAAATGTTTTGTCTGTTTATCAGCTCACCACCAGTCCAATCGAATTCAGTGAGCGCTCAAATTTACCATTAGCCTCGGCGCTTTCAGCAAAAACCCTTGGCCGCTTTGTAGTCGGGGAGTTCGGGCGGTTCTGTCTGGGTCGAAGCGCGCTCGAAATCGCGGTGCTGTTCCTTGTGCCAGGCGTTCACTTGCTGCCATGACCGTTCGCCACGTATGAGGCGAGCAGGCGGTCGCGGTGTGAGTCGACACGCACCGGGACGCGGCCTTCTCGCAACGTGGCCGCGCCGGGGAGCAGCAGCCGCAGCAGATGCAGCGCGTGTTGATCTCGCCGGCATTGCGGAGGTCCTGCCGATCTTCTTGAACTTGGAAAGTGCGTAACCGTTGAAGGTTCGGAAAATCATTTCGCTGAGGAACGCTTCGGGCATGGCCAGCAGTCATTCGCCGAGCGCTGTGAGCTTCTCGACCAGTGGCCTGTAAACGCATTCGTTGAAGCATAGTCGAATTGAACCCCGCATCGCCAGCTGAGAGAACGGAATGGCTGCTGGCTTAAGTTGGGTCTCGGTCGAGGTCGGGAGCGCCAGCCACTCCTTTCGCAGCAAAGTCGTGAACCATTTCACTCGTGCCGCCGACTCCGGTGAAATCCCATTGGTTCATGCAAGGACGGAAGACGCCGCGGGCCGGGAATCGATGACCCAGCGTTTCCCACATCAGTCCCTCCTTCGGACGGCATAGTTATTCCCACGGGTTTGGATCTTTGAAGCGTTCAAATGGTTTAATCGGCTCGACTGTGGGTCCGGTTCATTCCTGCTCGGTGGCGCTTGGCGCCGAAATTCCCCGCGTTCGTGCCAAATCGAAAGCCAACTCCCGGAAATTCGCGCACATTTCCGTAGCGAAAGTGGATGTGAAGCTTGGACCAAAAAGCAAAAAAAATGAAAAGAAAACAGCTGTTTCTGGCAATAGCCGCGCTGGTCGCCGCCACTGGATTGTGGCTCACCCGGCTGGCCTGGCGGTCGGACCATTCTACGTCCCCAAAATCCAGCATGGGCGCCGCCTTTACCAAATCATCGGATGGCCCTAAGGCCGGCCCGATGCTCAATCCGCCCGCGCGGCTCGCGCCCCCCGATCCGTCCCGGCGGTTTATGGATTTCACTCCAGAACAACGGGTCGAATTCGCGAGAAAGGGGCGCGGCCCTGGAGGATGAGAAGCCTAAACCGACGTGATCCCTGAATTATGACTCTGCTTATGAAAACGTACCTACTTGAGGCGAACCGCTGCTCAGCAGGAGTGCGCAACCCATCTGCCCCCTGGCGCCCGTCTCGCGCCTTTACTCTCATTGAATTGCTGGTCGTGATCGCCATCATTGCAATCCTGGCGGGCCTGCTGCTGCCCGCTTTGGGCCGAGCGAAGGCCAAAGCCTATAACGCCGCTTGCGTGAACAATCTTCGGCAACTCGGGATTGCCACTCGTTTTTATTCCGATGATAACCAGGAGCGCTTGCCGAGTGCGGAGATCCTCCCAACGCAACCAATCGATCCCCAAAATCCGTTGCCGCGTATCTGTGACCTCCTGGCGAGTTACGTTGGCAGAACCGCCGGCACGAACACAAACCCGGCCTTCAAATGTCCGATCGATAAAAAAGGTCGATTCACTGTCGAAGGCTCAAGTTACGAATGGAACGCCGACCTGAACGGGCATCGCATTGATGAAACCCGAACAGATAGCGCCTTCCTTTTATTGAAGCGAGGCGACCCTTCCGCCGGAATTACGAACTTCGTCCTGACCTTTCCACCGGGAACGACTCCGCTCCTTCTCGATTACGACAATTTTCACGCTCGCCCGCCCAAACCCGGCAAGAATGTTGTCTTTATGGACGGGCACGTGGCGCCTCTGCAAGCCGCTCGCGATGCTTCCGAGTAAAGGCCGAACACGGCAATGCCGGCCTTGTTCTGGAACAAAACGACTGTCAAGTCGGCGGTCTGCTGATCGACACGCTCGGGTAATCGTCGCGTGAGTGCCTGACCAGTGCTTGACGTTGTCCCGCTTCATCTCCCAGGCTGTGGCGGTTGTCGAGGCGTCGGTCTGCTTGTCATCCTTCAAAGAATCGTTATGCTGAAGCAGTTCGGCTCCGTCCCCGTAGCTCAAATGGATAGAGCAATTGTTTCCTAAATCGGCGCAACCACTTTTTTTGGAATTTTTGCTCCCTTTAGCTATCGCATTCTACCCTTGATTCTATTGACGATTCCTCACTTTTCAGCCTGTGCTCTCAAGGGGCGAGGTTTAGCTGGTTTTTGCCATTATTTGCCCCAAAAAATCAAAACGGTATCAAATGCGGTATCAGAAAAATCGGTGAAAATTTGGGGAAAAAAACCGAAAATGGTGACCCCACCAGGAATTGAACCTGGATCTCAAGTTTAGGAAACTCGAGCTCTGTCCATTTGAGCTATGGGGTCGGCCCGAACAGCTTCAGCATAATGATTCTGCGAGGGAAGACAAGCGGCAGGTAAGCTTCTGGGAAAACAAAGTCGCAGTCAGCGGAATTGGTCTGGGCGAGGATGATCGCAGTCGTTCACTGCCGATGCAGGACCTCAGCATGAGACCGGTTGCGAGGAATGTTGTGCCCCTTCTTTTCATTCTCCTCCAGCGAAACGGCTTGCGTACATTTCTCCGAAATTGCTTGGACGACTCGCGCCGGACTCGTGCTTGCGTATCGCGCCCATACAATCTTGTGAGCCCTTGCCACGAGATTGCTGGCCATGCCTCGCAGTGTATGCTCGGCAGAGGCTGCGTATTCTTCGACCAAAAGCATCGGATCGTCGCCTGCCCGCAAAACCTCGGCGTCGCCGTTTGCCCTGGCATAGGGGGAATCACTGCGGAAGCGTTCAATCACGGCAAATTCCTTTGCGTCGTGGAGACACCGTTCGCAGAGAAAGATTTGGCTGTTCCGAAGTTTTAATAGGGTCGAACAGATCTGCCAGCGGTCGATTGGGATATTCTGAATCTGAATGACCGCACCGACTTCAGGACCGCCTCCGGGGACTGCGAAAACCGAGGGGTTCTTGGTCAGGGCTTGGACGGCGCTCTTGATGCGCTCAAGTGCTTCAAGCTCCTGCCGAATTTCGTCGAAGGCTTCGTTGTAAGCGTCTTGCTCCCCTCGATTCAACGTGTCGTGAGTACCGTTCGTCCTTGGTTCACCATTCCGTTTGAGCATAGGTCAAATCTCCTGTTGGCGGGAATTGGGACTGATGGCTGCTCCGGCAAGGACTCGGTGGAGTTCCTTGCGTGAGATGGCAAGCTCACCGCAAAGGGTGACATCGGCGACGAGTTTCCGCCGTTGAATGAGCGAATGGACCGTAAAGGAATCGAGGCCAAGGCTCTGTGCAGATTCCTGAATCGAACATGAACGATTCTCCACAGTTTTTGCTTGGTTTCGTTTCATGGGAAAAGATAAATCAGACCCGCCGCGTCTCTGTCCTGAATTCAGGACAAACCTCATTCCCTCCCCGTTGGAACAAGACATGCACATACCGAGCGTGCCTCTTAAGCGCCTCCCCTTCTTGGCGAAGCGGGCGCGGTCAAGGTGGAGTCGAGCGGGGGAAGGGGCGAACAACCTTGACGGCGACCGCGAGCCGGTACATTAGGGCGCGAGGCACGCCGGTTCCCAGAGCGATAGCTAACTTTCAACTTTCTGATTCTTGTTTATGCGCCTGGGGATGCTCACGTTTTTTTGCTGCGGGAAAATCGAGGGATACCGAGTTTTTGGCGGCGGTGGTGAATAACGGCAAAGGCCCGGTTGAAACGCTTTGCGAATTCTGAGTCAGACATCTTTCCAAGGAGTGAATCTTCTGCGGGTGTCCAGGGTCGGCGATGCGCGAACTTAACCGGGATGGCAAGGCGGCGACGGCGATGGGCGACGGCCTGGGTTGAAATGCGCAGGCGGGCGGCAACTTCTGGATCAGTGAGTTTGCCCAGGAGAGCATCTTCTTTCGTTGTCCATTGATGGAGGACAGGATCGAATTTGGGAATGGCGAGCGCAATACGACGAGCCTGAACGGCGGAAGCCGTGCGGCCGAGTTTTTTGGCGAGATCGGCGTCCGCCATTGCACCCATGAGTTTGTCTTCGTCCGGAGTGTAGTTGCCGAAGCGTCCGCCTTTGCGCCTGCGAGTTCGGGCAAGATTCCGGGCTTGGCTCGCGGTGGATTGCTGTCGGGCGGAAAGCGGAATGCCAAGAGCAATGCGGCGGGCGCGAACAGCTTTTAAAGTTCGTCCGAGAAGAGTAGCGATTTCGTAGTCAGTACGGACACCAAGGAGTTTTTCGTCGTCGGGCCTCCAATACTTGCGAGGGTCATTGATGTCCGGTACGCCGAGGTCGCGGCGATGTTTTTTTACGAGATGAATGGGACGGGAAAATCTTTTGGCGAATTTCTCATCGGTGATTTTGCCCAGAAGCGACTCCTCTTCGCTGCTCCATGAGATGCGCTTGCCGCGTCGAGGGCGGGCGAACGCGGAAACACCAAGAGTGTGACGTCGAGCCTGAACGCTTTTCAAAGGACGATTGAGGCTTTGCGCGATTTGGTCGTCCGACGCTGTGCCAATGAGTTTGTCTTCATCGGCTGACCAAGGACGTTTCTCGCGGAGATTGGGATCGAGACGGATGCCTTTTTTCGTGCGCCTTTGTTTTATCGCAACGAGAGAATGTCCAGTGCGTGCGGCGATTTCCTCATCGCGGACTTTGCCGAGGAGAGCGTCATCTTCGGGAGTCCAGTAGATGAGTTTGCCATGACTAATGTTGAGGTGGCGGCGGCGTTTTCGGATTGAAGCGAGGGAGCGGTTCAATTTGCGAGCAACTTCTGAATCCGGCATTGTGCCAAGCAGGGAGTCCTCCTGCCGTGTCCACTGAAGGGACCGCGAGAAGCTCGATGCATTGAGTTCGCGGCGGCGTTTCTTGATGTGGTGAAGAGGACGCTTGAGGTCGCGAGATACCTCAGCGTCTGGCATTGTGCCGAGAAGCGCGTCCTCGTCGGGCGTCCATGGGCGAGAGGATTGGACCATATGGAAAGCATACCGAGGGTGGGAATCCCAATGCAAACGTCAACACGCTTGCAGTCGCCTTTTGAAGGATGTCCCGCCACCGCCTCGCTAAAAGTGAAGGCAGGAAATCAACAACTTGCGGCCAGAGAGTGAAAAAGCGATTGATTGGGGGTCGTTAAAGGGGGCAATCAATCGCGGTGGGGCCGCGCGGACCCTGAGAGCGCAAAAGCAACTGTAACGCACCGAACGCTTACAACGGAGCCAACGGTGTGAATGGCTGCGCGAAAGACGCTGAAAAGGGCAAACACGCACACCCTAAAAGCAAAAAAGAACTTAACGAAGGCCAACGGCTCCCGGATGACTCCACGATGCTTAAACGCGAACGAAAACCGAACGCCTCGTGTTCTCTCCTGGCGCAACTGTAACGGAGACAGATTCCTGCTCGGAGGGACTGGCTGCGTCCAAGTCGCTGGAGGCTTGATTCTTTGTGATGTCGAGAGCCTTCACAATTTCCTGCTGGCGAAGGGAAAGGGACTGAAGCTTTTCGTCGTACTCAAACGGCTGGCCAATTTTGGATTCGAGCTCGCGCTTATGCTTTTCGGACTCGGCAAGCTCCCGGCCATAGCGTTCCTGACACTCATCAAGGTTTTGAATGACGTACTCCATCGAGCGAATCGTTCCCAAACCACTGTCCGAGAGATTGGCTGAATACGTGTTTTTGCCTTTAAGCACAACATCCACCCGGTCAAGGAACCCAGCCCGGAGAATCAGCCGGAAACCGGCAAATTCACCGGCTTGTTTTTCGCAACCGCTTCCGGCGATTTGAGCGGCGAACAGATTTACGGCTTCACCGGCTTTAACACGATCCTTGAATGTGTTGCCGTTAATCTGAATAACGAAAGCATCCCCGCCCGTGTCCTTGCGCTGAGCAATATCCAGTTTCAAATTTGCCAAGCGTTCCTGAATGAGCGGGATTTCCTCGCCGAGCCGCCGCACCCGAGACCGGATGTGATATTGCGCTTCTGCATGTTGCGACCGCAAACGGGTGAGCCGCGCAATCTCAGCGTCAATCGACGCTTTTTCAATCACCAAAGGATTGCCGGAGGCAATGGCTTTAACTTCGGCGTAAGTCAGAGCGCGTGAATCAATATCCTCAATCCGCCGAACATGGGTGTCCCCGGTCATCACCTGATGAATGAAGCGAGCCTTGGTTTCCAGTGTTTGCCACATGTAGGCGTCGAAGCTCCCCTCGGTCACGTAACGATAAATCTGGACCATAGTATTGCTGTTTCCTTGCCGGAGAATTCGCCCTTCGCGCTGTTCAACGTCGGCTGGTCGCCACGGAGCATCCAAATGATGGAGGGCGATGAGCCGCTCCTGGACGTTGGCGCCCGTCCCCATTTTCTGAGTGCTGCCCATCAGGATGCGGACTCGTCCAGCCCGTACGTCTTTAAACAAGGCGAGCTTTTGCGCATCGCTGTCGAAATCCTGAATGAAGGCAATTTCGTTTTCGGGCACACCACGATTCACCAACTTTTTCTTGAGGTCGTCATAGACGGAGAATCGTCCGCGAAAATGAGACGGTGTGGAAAGATCACAGAAAACCAGTTGGGCAGAACGCTCATTGGCGTTTTGTTTCCAAATGTCAAAAATTTGGTCCGCTGCCCGATTCACCTTGCTATCGGGATGATCGCCCGCCCGCGCATTGAGAAGGCGCAGGTCGAGTGCCCCTTTGCGCCCTTCCGACGTGATTTTGAGCATGTTGTCTTCCTTCGGATCAATGCGGCCATTCCGCAATGCCTCGGCACGTTTAGCCAGACTGGCGACGAGTTCTTTTAACGCGGGGGTGGCTGGTGCCCGAACGATGATGGGTTTGCCGGTTTGGAGTTCTGGAACGGGGAGTTTTAAATTTTCCGCCGTTTGAATGTCGGCAACCTGACAGAACTGCTGCATCAGTTCCGGGACGTTGATGAACCGGGCGAACCGCGTGTTGAGGCGATACCCCGCTCCATCGGGCGCAAGCTCCATCGCTGTGACAGGTTCTCCAAACGTGGCTGCCCACGAGTCGAAATGATGTAATGCCTGCTTCTTCAGAGTACCGATTTGCAGGTATCGCTGCATCGTGTACATCTCGGCCACGCTGTTTGCGATGGGCGTCCCGGTAGCGAACACGACCCCGTTTCCGCCGTTGGTGCGTTGCAGGTATTGCACCTTTAAAAACATGTCAAAAGCGCGTTCCGAAGCGGTCTGTGGAAGACCGGCAATGCGCGTCATTTTGCTGATGTAGAAAAGATTTTTGAAGTAATGGGCTTCGTCCACAAACAGACGATCCACGCCGATTTCCTCAAAGGTTAGCGTGGTGTCCTTCTTTTCGTCAGCGACAAGCAATTTAAGTTTGGTTTCCAGCCGTTTCTTCGCACGCTCCAGGTCTTTGACGATGCGCCGATTACTCTGACTGCCTTTGTGTTCGAGAATGGCAAGTTCAAGCTCGTGCAATTGTTCGCGGAAGAATTCATGCTTGGTTTCGGCGGACATGGGAATTTTCTCAAAACCAGAATGGGTCACAATGATTGCATCCCAATTTCCCGTAGCAATGCGGCTCATGAGTTCACGCCGCCTGTCCTTCTCAAAATCCTCCTTGGTTGCAGCAAGGATGTTCGCGCTGGGATAGAGGTTCAGTAATTCTGAGGAAAACTGTCCGAGCATGTGGTTCGGAACGGTGAACATCGGCTTTCTGGCCAGCCCCAATCGTTTTAACTCCATTGCGGCCGCAACCATTGTGTACGTCTTTCCTGCTCCCACGACGTGCCCAAGCAGCGTATTGGGCGTTTGTAGGACTCGCCAGACGCCTGCTTTCTGATGTGGCCGCAAGGTGACGATGGAACTCGCACCGGGAAGTGTCAGATGCTCGCCATTGAACACGCGCAGACGGATGCAATTGAACTCCTGATTATATTTGTGAACCAGCCGTTCGCGCCGTTCGTCATCTTGCCAAATCCATTCCTTGAACCGTTCCTTAATTTTTTCCTGCTTTTCTCGTGCGGCCTCGGTGGCGGGCGCGTTGACCAGGAGTTTTTCGCCTTCGCCAGAAACTCGCACCTTGTCGTACACGGTGGGCGTTTTGAGATTGAGCGCATCCTGTATTAATTCAAGCGCGGTCGCCCGGTCAGTTCCCCATTCTGTGCTGTTGTTGACGCTTGCTTTGGCACCGTATCCGGCCTGAACAATCCAGGCACCAATTTGGGGCGCGTGGCTGACGGTTACGTCCTGCGCATCAAGCAAAGCCTTTATGAAATTCTGAACGTCCTCCGCAGGAATCCACGCAGCGCCCAATCGAACATCAATATCAGTTGCCTTTAAATCTTCCGGCTGAACCGCCTTCAATGCCTCGGCATTCTCCTTGAACTTCGGCTCCGCGAGGCTGGCGGCTTCGGCGGTGGCCAGCTTTTCACGGACGTTTCCCGATAAATATTGATCTTCCGTTTCCCATTCATTCGATTGCGGATTCAGGAACACGACCCCCTTGAGTTCAGGCAGGAAATCCTCACGCGGTCTGCTCAAAAGGAATTCCATGTGCGCTAAATCAACCCGGCCCTTCTCGTTGAGCGAAATTATGAGCGCGGCCTTGGGAGAGTCGGCGGACTGGACGGGTGCGTAACGCTGAATCGTACGCTCCTGGAAAATGGCCGTCTTGGTCGCCTTCTTTGTTTCGTCATTGTAATTCTCAAGGGAGAGGAGCAATGGAAGGTCCGGGTCCCCTCGGAATGCCAGCGCGTTGGCCCGCTCTGAAATTGGACGGAATCGCCAGACGAATTGGTCATACGCCTGATTGAGCATCTGGCGAGCGCGGGTGACTGTTTCCTCGTCGCTCCCGTCAATCTGGGTGCGCAGACATTCGCGAACGGCGTCGCGGACGGTGATCAAGCCGCGAATCCGAAATTTGGTCTGCGCCGGTAAATTTGGGCGGAGTTTGAGATTCTCGCCTTCACGAACCGCGATGTTGCCATCAACAATGGCGTAGGCATTTGGTTTAACGTCGCCCGGTGCGGGGATGACCTGTTCAAGTGTCGGGGTTGTAACCTGGCAATTGCGGGATTGATAAATGTTCTCCGGCAGACGCCGGAAAGCCTCAGCCAGCGTTTCGGCAATCGGTCTTCCGTTGCCGACGAGCGTTGGCTCATTGCGCTGATACATGCGCCCCGCCAATCGCATTTCTCCGAGCATCATGTAGGGCCGCTCGGCGAAGTATTCGTTGATCTGAACGCTTTCGCCCTGAGAATTGGTGTGGGGAGCAGTTTGCCTCCAGGCGATTTCCTTCGCCGTCTCGCCTTCGCGCAACCGCTGGAGAATCACGATGTCAGTCGTGACTTCCGTATTGGCGGTGCGTTTGAAAGCATCGTTGGGCAGACGAATTGCGCCGATGAATTGGGCGTGATGCGACAGGTATTGCCGAAGAGTCGAGTCGATCTTGTCCATCGTCCCCTTCGATGTGATGAACATCAATAGGCCGCCCGGTCGAACCCGCTCCAACGCGGCAGCGAAGAAATAATCGTGAATTGGAAATCCGAAGGCATTGAATTTGGGATCGAACGGTTTGTAATCGCCAAAGGGAACATTGGAGATGGCAACGTCATAATATGCTGCCGCCAGTCTGGAATCCTCGAACGGCTGATTGCGGATGTCGGCGTCAGGATAAAGGACTTTCGCAATGCGAGCCGTTAGCGGATCAATTTCGATTCCGGTGACAATCGAATGCGAGTGCATCGTTTCCGGCATACATCCGATGAAATGGCCAACGCCGCAGGATGGTTCGAGAATGCGGCCATGTTTGAACCCGAACCGTTCCAGGGCGGTGTACATGCCTTGGATGATTTCGGGCGAAGTGTAGTGAGCGTTCAGCGTGGATGACCGGGCGGCTTCAAATTCCTCTTCTGTTAACAGGCTCTCAAGCGCAGCACGTTCTTCTTGCCAATCCTCATTGCCGGTCGGATCGAAGACCTGTGGAATCCCTCCCCAACCGACGTATTTGACGAGTGCCGATTTTTCCTCGCTGGTCGCGGCGCGTTTTTCCAATTCGAGAGCGCGGAGGAGCCGGATGGCTTCGATGTTGTTGCGACACTTTTGCTTGAGGGAACCCTTCCCGATTTCATCGGCCTCGGTGATGCGATGATTGGCGTGATTGCGGGGCGCTTCGACTCGCTCTCGATGATGACCATTTACTGCGACTCGGGCGGCAGGAGAATGTATCTCTCCCTCACCGTTTCCCAGGATTGATCGTGGGCTTGTTGTGCCGTTAATCCATCCTTCATTGCGCTCCGCGTCAGGTCGTACATCTCGTTCGCCGTTTTCTCCTCCGCCTCCAACAACATCTCCTGGAGCCGCCCTTTCCTTTCCAAATCTTTCACCATTTTCGGAAGGAACTCGCGCCAATGTTTCTCGGCCATCATTCCGTACTGCGTCAGCGTGATTTGTGTCGTTTCTGGCATAAGAAAATAAATCAAGTTGAGTGTCGTCGGCTTTCGGTTTTGACCGTTTTAGTGCCATGTGAATATACGTCTTTCACGTTGAGATTTCCAGGGCATGGAAGCCCTGCACTGGGAATCTAAGCGTTGTCCCGTCGAGAATTGTCCGGAGTTCGGGACAAAACTTGCGACGGTGTTGCAGGCTGGCATTCAACGGGAAGCCGGACGCCAGCGTGGCCCCTCATTGTGGCAGGAAGGTTGTACGGTGGGGGTCGATTCAGGGGGTGAAATAGGGTGTTCCCCCAATAGACGCAGGAATTGGCGGTGTGTTAAAAACCTCCATTGCGACAGTGAAGCACACGATATTAATTGTGGACGATTGTGAGAACGACGCCAGGTTGCTCGACTTGGCGTTGAAACGCTGCGGCGTTAAAAATCCAATTCAGAAGGTTCAGGATGGTGCCCAGGCACTGGAGTATCTGATGGGATTGGGAAGTTTCGAGGATCGCTCAAAGTTTCCCCTTCCAAGTATCATCTTCCTCGACTGGCGAATGCCAAAGAAAGACGGTCGAGAAGTTTTGACCTGGTTAGGGCAACGGGCGGAATTCCGCCGAATGCTCATCATTGTTTTGACCGGGTTGGAAGATCGCAGTTGCATCGACACGGCGTACGAAATGGGAGCCAACTCCTTCCTCAGCAAGCCCTTTACTTCCGACGATTTGGACAACTTGCTGGCTTACTTCTCTGGATACTGGGAGTTTAATTCGCGGGTTGAGTCCGCAGCAGCCAGATCACAAACCGTTTCTCAGAATCCTCCGCAAGTCCGCTCGACAATTTAGGTTTCAGGTTGATCGACCTTCGATTCTTTGGCCGTGAGGAACGAAGGGCGAAAGATTATTACTCCTCCGTTTTTCCGAAAAGTCTTCGCGGTTTCGTGCGCGGCCTTGGGGGAGACAGGGCAAGGTGAAAGCGCACGAAAGCCGTGAAGTCTTTGCGGTCGGCAGAATTTGTCAGACTCCGACGCCGTTTTTTTGCCTTTCCCCCCGCGATTGTGAAAGCACCAGCGTTCGCGCGATGCTGACCTTTGCCCGGTCGCGTTGGTCTTCGGGCACGTGCTTGAGCAGGTTTTCGTAGTCCTTTTTGAGGTCGGGATTTTCTTCCACCTTGCGAAGCAGCCCGTTGTCGAGTTTCTGCTTTTTTGTGTTAGAGCGGATTTGCTGCCAGACAACGGTTCTTTCGAGTCGTTCTCGCGGCATCGCTTTGATGAGATCCCAATGCTTGGGATTCTCTTTGATGTACCCGTCGATCTGCGCGTTGATGCGGTCGTTTTCACGAAACTCGAACCCTTCGTTCGCAGTTCCGTTCTGTTCGGCCGCGCCTTCGGCTACAGGTCTTCCATTTCGCTTGAGCATATATTTCCTTTCTTGTTTGCGTTATGGCTCACCATTCGTTTGTTTTTGTTGTGTCGTTTGCGCCGACAAAGGCGTCGGCCTGCTTTTTCCGCAACTCTTGCTCCAGAGCATCGAGCCTCTTCTGATTGGTGGTGAGTTCATCCCTCAGTTGTCGGTTCTGTTCACCAAGCTGCTTGGTGACCTGGAATGCCCCTGAGAGCTGCGAAAGTGTCTGGTCGAGTTTTGTCCCTTGGTCGAGCAAAGCCTGGGTTGCGGCCTTCTGGCGATTTACCTCTGCGATAATCTCTGCGTTGACCGGGGCGTTATGACGTGCCGGATCAATCAATCCAACGGGCGGACCGAGAGGGACTGTCACCGGACCACTTGGGTGCAGGTTCCATTTGGCGGTGGTTTCGACACGATAAACCGTGTGGCGCTCGTGCATGACGAGGCTGCTGCCTGGGTCAATGTACCGCCCAACGGGGTACGCTTTGATATTCTCCGAGTACCGGACGGATTCGATTCCCTCGGTCGGCAGGATTCTGCCCGGAACGGAATTCATCTGAGTGACGTGCGGCTTCGGTTTTGAGGCGCACGCGCTGAGCAGCACCAATGGAATGAAAAGATACGCTTTCATGGCTTTGCGGGTTGAACTGTTGAAGGTGATTGCTGACGGGCCGAAATGAATTGCTGGACGGGCAACGGGGGTTCAAATCCATCTTCCTGGACGCGACTGCCGCCAATACTCGCGTCATTTCGATCAATCGTCTGAGTGACGTACAGGTAAAACTGTTTTCCTGCGGGAACCCGGACGTAAAAACCATCGCGCTGGATGGAATCGAGAATTTGCTTGGCATACACCGCGAGAACGTCCTGCGCTCCCTTGAGCGGGGCATTTTGAAGCGAGGGCGATGCGATTGGCCCAAAAATGGTTTGATCCCGCTCTGTCAAGGCTCCCGCAGCGCCGCTAAGAAATGAGGCGGCGAATAATTTGATCTCGGCCAAGTTGTCAGACTTGATCAATCGCCCACGCAAACCGGCACTGCCGTCGGTGATCCCCCACCCGTCACCGTCCGCGTTCTTTTCGCGGTCGAGTGCGATTCCACTGATAGGCATTTCTTCGCCACCCTGCCAAACCAGCGTCCAACGTCTTCCACTCGCGATGCGCTCACGGACGCGGTCGATCTGCGCGACGCCATGAACTTCTGTCCCAGCAGGAATGATGAGCCTCCCGGCGTGGTAGATGTCTTCTGTTATCAGGCCGACAATCGGAGTTCGGATGAGCGATGAATCAACTGTGATTACCAGTTCACATGGAATGAGCCGGCCATAAGGCGCATAAAAGCTGCTCAACATTTTTGGCTCGCTCGTCGGTGTGTCGCCGAAAAGACTGATCGGCGGCAACTCGGGCTTCTTCTCCTCTTTTTTGGGCGGTTCCACTGGCGCACGTTCCGGCTTCGGCTGCGGTGGGTTGTAAGGTTGCATATCCTTCTGCACGGATTGAACTACTTGCGGTTTATTTTCTGCACCGGCAGCGGAAGGCACAATCGGCGACGAATGTTCTTTGTTTGGGTGTTTGAAGCCATTCGCGACCGTGAGAGCCACGAATACCAGGGCGCAAAATCCAGCGAACGCACCTACGGGGCTCCGGAAGAAGTTTATGGCGTTGCGCGGATTCATGGTTGGGACTCCTTCTTGGGTTCGGCTGGTCGTTCAGCAGCGGACGCGTCGAGAACGACGACGAAATCATTCTTCAGTGAAATGTCGTTTCGTCCGCCGTTGGGAGTGCCGGTCACGGCGAAGTACGCAGGGATTTCGCCTTTTGGTGGAATCGTCCCACCTGCATCACTGATGGACTGAGGGTAGGCTCTTTCGCCGACCCGGAGTAAAAACGCATCCGGCTTGTATTGCAGCGGCTCATCGGATTTGTTGCGCAGGAGAAGCCGGAAGACGAGCGTATCCTCGGGATTGAATCGAAACGCTTCGTCAATCTGCACTTCATACGTTTTGTAATCCATGACTTGCGGTTTTTGCGCGTAGTTCATGTACTCCACTTGCGCCAGGGCTTCGGGATGGTTTTGTTTCAAAAGCGGATAGGCTTTGGCTTTGTCGAGCAATGCGAGAAGCCGCGCCGGAGTTACGGCCACCCTCGCAGGTTTGTCGCGTTGGTCAGGAGTGAATTGGAAGATGACTGAATAAAGCGGTTCGTCGCTTTCAACCAATTCGAGGACGTAGGTTTTGTTGTTCCAACGAATGTTCACGTTCGTGGTGGATTTTTTCGTGAGCGCCCGTACCGAGAAAAAATGGGACCCTTTGGTATGCGCGATCTGGAAATTCGCCGGATTTTTGCCATCAACCGTGACCTGGACAGCATCAATAGCCGAAATGGGGCCGGGAAAACTGATCGTGGTTACGCGATTGCCGGAGACGGGAATGGTGAAGACCGAGTGGTCATCCAAAATGAATTCTTTGATCGGTTTGGCATTCTCAGCGTGGGCGATTTGCAGCCAACAGAGAAACGGTAGCAAAATCTTAATGAGCCGGTTCATATTTGAAATCTCCAACGGCTGTCGGGAAACGCCCGTTCAGCACCATGTTCGGGTTCCTCAGAAATTTGAGCGAAAGCTTGAATGGCATTGATTCGGAGAATGCCTTGTCCTGGAAAATGCCATTGCGGATGATTTGCCCGGTCACCTGGGTTAAAACGAAATCCTCGCGGGTCTGTAGAATATCAATGCGGGCGATTTCAACTTTTTGGTGAAGCTGCTTTGCCTTGAACTCAGATTCCTCGGTCGAGCGTTGGGTGCCAGCCTTTTCCAATGCCCGCTTGAGAAACATTTGTTTGAGCAAATCCTCGTTATCAAAGCCCTTTGGGCTGCGTTCCAAGAATGCAAGCGTGGCGAAAGTGCTCTGTTGTGCGTGAAGCTCTTTGGCTTCCTGGAATTTGAGGACCGGCGACACGTAAAATGTGCCAGCCGGATCAACGACGACAACTTGCTCCCGTTGTTTGAAACTGCGGACAAGCGCGATTCTGTCCACGGCAGCAACCACGAGAACGAGCATCGCAAACAGGAACCAGAACCAAGCGAGGCGGTCTTTCTGGACAAAAAGGTGCGTGGGATTGAAGCGCGGTTTCGCGACGGAAGGCGCACCGTTGCCCGTCACGGGCTTTGTTTCGCGGATGATTTCGTCGAGGCGGTTCATAAGGACACTCTTATTTTTCGGGGAAAATGGGTGGCGCCGTAAGGGGCTTGAGTTGGCGCATCATGTTTGTGGTCACAGTCTGGACCGTGCGGCGCGTTTGCTCCTCTTTTGCCTGTCCTTGAACGCGAATGGCAATGACGGTCAGGACGGTGGGTCCGACAACAATCGCTACGGTCAGGATGAGAAGTTTGGGTTTCATTTTTTACCCTCCGGGAAGATCGGCGGCGCGGTCATCGGCTGGAAGGTCTGGCGATAGTTGCGCAGAGTCTCGCTGAATTCGGCTTTCTGCTCCTCACCCCGCGCCTTCAACTGTTTCTCAGTGTCGTTTCTATTTTCCGCCTCCTGCACAACCGTCAAACTGAGTGCCTGGTCAACTTCCTTGTCCGTCGCGACGAGGGCAGAGTTCAACCCGATGAGAACACCTGTCAGCTTCTGGACTTCAGCGTCAGTTGTCGCGCCTTGGAGTTTTTCTGTTGTGGCCGCGATTTGCTCCTTCAGCGCACGGCGGCGTACGCGCACATCGTCAAAAACATTTGTGTAATTCTGCGTGCTGCGTTGGATGGCGGCGTTGTCCCGGTAAATCTTTTCCTCTCGGGGCACTTCTGTTCCAGACGGGGTTTTGAATGTCTTCCCGACATTGTGGAAAAGCCCATTGGCGTCGTAGGTCAGGGCGTCAATTCCTTCTGCGGCTTTCTGGACCTGCTCAATGGTTTGGCCAAGCTCGGTTTTTCTCAAATCACGAACGAGTCCGCTGACGCCGGTGATATTGAGCAGTTTTGCAGGATTGCCAAATGCCTCGTTGTATTTCTCAAGTTCCTGTAGCTGGGACGTGAGCGTGTTGATCTGCTGAATTTGGTTGTTAATCATCTCGACGTACTTCGCGAGATTCTGAGCTTGATCGAGAATTTGTTGGGTGTGGACGGTAGGATCGTAAACAACCCATTGGCCCCTGGCTGTGACCGCTATGAGAAGACTGGCGATGAGAATAAGAATCGCTTTCATGGTGCTCCTTTACTCTTCGATTCGGAGATACTTGGTCGTTGGCTTCAAAATCACTCCGTCGATTTTCTGTTCAGGCACCGGGATTTCGTAGAGCCGAACATTGCTTTCGGCGTCACCGGGTTTCGGCTTCTGCTGATTTATGAGGACCCAATACTGCTGTTTAACAGCGTCGCTTCGTCCCTTCTCGTAACCGTTTGCATACGCCTTTTCCGACTGCTTTTTGCTGGCGAAATGCAGACCTTCGCTGAGAAGGACCCCGCCTGCCGCGCCTGCCGCGGTGAGTGCGGGATCGCCGTTTGAGAGTTCGTTGGCAAGCGCGGCCCCTCCGGCTCCCATCGCCACATCGCTGATGGGCCGAGTCGTCGAGCAGCCCGTGATGAGGATTGATGCGAGAACAGTCGCAATGAGAAAATGCGGTTTCATGTTGTCTCCTGTAATTGATGTTTTCGTGAAAAAGTCAGGATTCCCTCCACAATATTGTCGGCACCCCGAAGTTCTTTGGCGCGGAGGTCAAAGTGTTCACCGGTCGAACTGCTGCAATAAAGCATTTCGGGTGACGCAATGTTCCGCACCGTTCCGCAAATCGGACGATTAGAATCGAGGTGCATATACGTGAAGGCGGAAAACTTCTGGCCGACTTGGTGATCCGGCAGCGGATAATTCATGATGGTGTTTTTCGTGATGTCCGGGAGGGCAATGTCTTTCGCGATGTCGTCCAGGTCGGCCCGGTCGTTCTGCCGCATCAGGAAGAATTGGCGGCTGTTCCCGAAGACAGCCGTGCGAATTCGGCTCTGCTTGAACCTGGCGTATTGCTGGACGATGGAGATGTTCCAACAGTTGAACTTCCGAAGCTGCGCGTAGCTCTCTCTGACGATGTCCTCGCCGCCCGGAATGTCGAGGAACCGGGCGACTTCTTCGTAAACGTTGCGTTTTCGCAATGCTCGCGGGAGGGTGATAATGTGCTTTCGCGCGTGATTGGTGATGAGGAAACCAGCAGCGGTTTTGAGTTCCTTTGCCGAATCTGGAATGTAGCCAAGCTCGAAGTGAGCGATTTTACCCGTCAGCGACAAATTGCTGACGCCATCGAACAAGCAGCCATAATTGCCATCTCGACACCAGGGCATGAGCAACGTGGAAATTTCAATAACATGGTCGCGCTCCGCTCCGCTGGCATCCAGGTACATCAACTCTTGCAACATTCGATGAGTCGGATACTCCTCGGGTTTGAAGTACGAAAACGCCACGTTGCGAACGTCCTTTGCCGTGTTCATGTCCTTCAAGTACTTGAGCACTTCGGCGTCGTTGGGCTTTCGCAGATATTCCAGAGCCTCGTCTTCGTGTGCGGTCATCCAGTCGCGAAAGTCAGCAAAAGCTTCGAGCATGGTTGCGCCGGGTGGCATCTTGTCGCGGCGGTATGAGGCGAGAGCGAGAGCGTGACGCGCAATGGAGGGAAGCCGGTTGGAATTCTCTTTGGTCCATTCTTGAAAGGTGTCCTCGTAGAGGAGGTTGATGTATTTCGCGATGAGAGCCTGCCGGAGCATTTGCTTGTCCTCGTGCTGGCTGAGGCCAACCATTCGGGCAACGAGCGCCGTGGACGCTGAAAGATGATCGGGGGTGAGCGGAAGCCCGTTTGTGTCGAGGTAATTGATGGTGATATTTCCGTCCGGTTGGATGATTATTGGTTTGGCGGTCGGCTCAACTGTCTGCGTGTAAATGCCGTACGATAATCCTTCCTCAATGATCACCGTGTAGGCGAAATATGCCTCAGTTTGGGAGAGGAGATCGCAGACCGTGACGGATTTCCCTGTGCCACTCATTCCAAGCAGAACTGCATGTTGGGGTGTCAGATTCCCGGATTCACCCGCATACGTTTTGATTCCGACAAGATTATCTGCCGGTCCGTCATAAAGGGCCTCGGCGTCCTCAAGGTGCCCGGTAAACGTTGCGCTGAATGGCAGCATGTCGGCGACGTATCGCGTTTCGCCATACAGTTTGCGGGCATCGTATTTGCCCCAAGTCCAACCCGGCCACGTTTGAAAAAACAAGTTCTTGGACGTGCTCGGCAACGTGCTCTCGGAATATTGCGCCCCGTTGAGGCTGTTGATGGCGTTTTTGATGGCGTTGGTTTTCGCGCATAGTCCTTCCTTCGTTTTGTCCCAAGCGCGAACGGCAAAATGGACATGAAACGGCAGCGTATGCCCCTGCATCAGAGCCGAGATTTTCTTCTGCTTTTTCTCCAGCACGGTCAAAAGGGACAATTTCTTTTCACTCGCAAAGTCGCCCGCGACCCGTTCGTGTTCTTTTTCCTCTTTGGTGATTTCCTTGCGAATGGGCAGCGGATCAACATTGACGGTGATGGTGTAGTCCAACAGATGAAGATTTGTGAGCCGATGAATCAGGCCGGGGTATGTGATTTTCGGCCAGCGGCTGAGAACGATCATGGAATGATAATGGCCATCCATGAAGAAACCAAAGTCCTCCTGGCCGGCGGCTTCGCTGTGCCAGCAATTTTCCTGAATGGTCAATTCAGGTACGAATGCTTCAACCGGGTCGTAATCGAACCTGTCTGAGAATGAGGGGTTGAGAAATGTCGTGTAATGCCGGTAATGATCGGCATCGGTCATTGGGATGATTCGGGCTCCTTGGCCGCTGAAAACTGCGGCCAGCACTTCGTGGACTTGGGCAAACTCGGCCTGAAGCTGGTTTAGCGATGTTTCGTAATAATCAGCCAGCGCGCTTTTTGAATGGAGGCCCTTCGGGCCGTTCTCGATCTTCCGGGAAATGTAGAGAACCAGCTTTTGCCTCCGCAGTCGGCGTTCCATCATCTGTTGCCAATAACGTTGAAAGCGCTCGTTGCGGGATCGTCTTGTCCAGGCATTCGTTACCAACCGTTCGGTCGCCTGCTGGTAATTCAAAAGCTCGTTCCGGTAGTCCGAATCGCAGAAGAATTGAACTTGCAGGCGTTGGTTGTCATTCAGCGACGCCAGCAACAAACAAATCTGGTCCTGAAATTCGTTCAGTTCTGAAATTTGGGCGTTCGTGAGATCGGGCGGCTGGAAAACAAAACCTTTCGAGACATATCCGCCTTGAGAGAGGCCGTTGAAGACCATCAAATCGCGGACGAAATAACCGTTGGGTGCCTTGTCAAACATGGGGAGCCTTCAAAGGATGTTGAAGTTGTGGGTGAGTCTCCGCGCCGAAACCTTTTCCGTGAAGCCAGCATTCCAGGCAGTCGAGATCGTAGCGGGGCGGTCTGCCCTGACGAAATCCGAACACGTAGGTTGCGCAGAGAACAAGCGGAATTCCGGCAACCATCACGGAGGTCATAAAGGGGACTTTGTACATGCTGAACAGAACCAGCATGAGAACGACTGAGACAAATGCACCGCCCGCCAGATACCAGAAGAGGTTTCCATCTAGTCCCCACGTTCTGCCCTTCGAATCGTCGGCACTGTTCGTGTCCGTGAATCTGAGGTCGTGGGAGTTCATTGGAATGCTCCGACTTCAACTGTGGAACCCTCGTTTCCGAAAGCGGCAAATAACGCGCGAACAATCACGGGTGCGCCTGCGATGATGAGGCCGCCGATGATTGAAAGTTTGCCCGCATCGGTGTCGCCACGTCGAATGGCGAAACCGCCGCCAATCACGCATATCGTTCCGAAAATGAAACCAATAAGCATGACGATACCCATTGCTTTGCTGGCTCCTTCGGCCAGGCCACCTGCTGCTGCTTGCGCTAAAATGGGCGTGAACTGAATTATGGAAGGATGAAACAGTATCGTATTCATGCCTAACCTGTACCCCCATTTGCCTAGGTTCACTGTCCGCAATTCTGGACAAAGCATTTCATGGCGAGCCGATGAATCGAAAGCTTCGCGACGAAATTCGTCGTGTGTTCCAGGCGTATGCCGTCGGACGCCGCGACGAGTTTAGGCAGAGGTAAAACTCCCGGATTTGCTGAATTGTCCTCAACTCCGGACAACCGGGGTGTCTGGCTGTGGTACAGAATCCTTATGAAGACACAGCCTGCGCCCCCAGAAACCTCGGCGAAGTTGCTGAAACTTGAAACGTTTCTGAAAACCCGCATCCGGGGACAAGATCACGTATTGCCTCGTGTGATTTCACTTTTGAATCGCGGTGAACTCGGACTCACGAAGACGAATCGACCGCGAGGCAGTTTCCTTTTTCTTGGGCCTACCGGGGTTGGAAAGACCGAAACCGCTCTGACGTTTACAGAATTCCTGTTCGGGAAGGGAAGGTTGTTTCGGTTCGATATGTCCGAATATCAAACGCAAGAGAGCCTCGCAATTCTCCTGGGTGGAAAATTGGGGGAACGCGGTACTCTGGCGATGACGTGGGACAAGGCGCATTCGGGGACTCTGCTGTTCGACGAAATCGAGAAAGCTCACGCTCGGGTTTTGGATATTTTCCTCCAAATCCTCGATGCAGCTCGGGTCACAATGGCCAACGGCGAGACCCTTGACCTGTCCGGGTTCTACGTTGTGTTCACATCGAACATCGGCGGCGTGGATTTGTTGAGCTTCCAACACTCCTGTTTTGCCACGATGGAGCGTCACGTCCTGGCTCGTGCGCAACAGGCGCTTCGCCCTGAACTGTTTGCTCGTATCACAGAAAAGGTTGTATTCAACCGCCTCAGCTACGATCACCAACTGGAGATCGCACAGTTGCTCTTGGAAGATGAACTCAACTTTTTGGGCGACCGTGGACATGAACTCGAACCAGACACAGCGGTGTTGCCGTTCATCGTTCGTCGAGGATTCCATCCAAAACTTGGCGCACGCCCGATGCGCGATAGTATTGAAAAGCTCGTTGGCGATGCAGTCGCAGTTGATCTGCTTACGAAGGGGCATGGGCATGGACATTTGTCCGTGGATGAGGTCGGCAATTGTCTCGTCGTTACGAGGCAAGATCGGTGAGCCGTTTTTGCATAATTATGAGGAGCGATAAGGCTCTTCGAGAGCGTCGAAAGGGGTTGACTCCCCCGTACCATCGGAAGCTACAGTTCTCCAATGCACACAAATAGCCCTCTTCTCAATCTATCGTCTGCGCAACTTCGCAAAGCCGCCGACCTGAAGGAGCGAATCGATGCTCTCAATGATGAACTGGCCGGTATTTTGTCCGGTGCTGAGGCCGCAAGTGAGCCTATTGCTCCCGAAAACCATGGAGGGCGTGGCCGACGAAAGATGAGTGCCGCTGGACGCGCCAGAATCGGTGCGGCCGCAAAAGCTCGCTGGGCGCGAATCCATGCGGAGCAGGCTGGCGCAGCGAAGGGCTCGTCGGCGAATGCGAATGGATCGTCAGATGCGAAGCCAAAGCGGACGATGAGTGCCTCAGCGCGGCGGAAGATTGCGGCGGCTGCTCGGGCACGATGGGCGAGAGTGAAGGCGGCAAAGGGATGAATCGGTCAGGCGTAACAAAAGTCATTCTTCGCCGACCTGAGCGCGATTGACCGCTTCGTTTGATGTTCAAACCACAAGGCGCGCCGCAATAAGCGTGCCCTGTGCATTAAACACAAGGCGGATTGCCATCAGCTATAGAAATAACCCAAAGATCTCAGGGATGTATGATTTGGATTTCCCATGATGACATGATCCAGAACGTCGATTTTGAGTAATTGACCACCTCGGATGAGATCGCGTGTCACTTTGATATCGGCCTCGGATGGAGACGAATCGCCACTCGGATGATTGTGCATAACTACGATTGCCGATGCACTTGCCATTACTGCTAATCGGAACACCTCGCGCGGGTGGACCAACAGGGTATCCATTGTTCCAGTGGAGACAAATTGATGTCCTTTGACTTTACGGCGTGTATTGAGAATTAAAACCACCAGGCATTCACATTCAGGATTGAAGTATGGATGTTGAGCGATGTGCATCTTCCAATATTCCGCCGCTCGCTCCGGCGTATCGCACATTTGAAGTTGGTCGGGTGTCGGGCACTCCCGTAATGAAACAATTTTCCACTCCTGTGGTTGGGATGGAAATTTGATTGGTTTGACGATTGAAGCGGTCGCTTGAACCGGTGGAGTAGTGCATCCTGGGGCGATTATGTTTTCTGTCGTGTTCATAATTTGCGTTTCGTTTTTTGAAGGAGCGGATTTGCTCTCTTCGCCTTTCCCCTGAGAGAGCAAATCCGTTCCGAACGAAACGCATCCGTCCGCGCCTTCGCTGTCGGGCAGCGGAGCCGGAGCAATGGAGTGACACAAGCCGCCGACACAAAACGGCGCGAAGCGCACTCGTCACTTTCGGCTTGTGGCGCGAGATTGCGCGGAGCAACCAGAGGCGAAGGCGCGGACGGGGTAAACACGAGAGGAAATCCGTATCGCCGGATGCGGTCACCGGCTCAACGCGGTTTGCACAACTGCAATGCTGATTAAGCAATCGGCGTTAGCCGCGCGATGACTGGTCTGGCCGAAGGCCAAAGCGTTGACGAGTGAAGAGGGGCTTCGGTCTGCGGGTCGGTGAGCGAGAAAATGCCGAGCGAAAGGTAGGACATGGAGCCAGCGGAATGAAGCTGGCGCAACCGCCCGAGCCGCAGACGGAAGCCCGCATAAGAGGCTACTCAAACCAATGCCGCTTGTGACGAACGCCCGGTTGGTGCAGTGGAACCGGCGTGGTCGAGAGGGAGACGGGGCCGACCGTGAGCCGGTGGAGCGGAAACAACCGGGTGTTGGTCACGGCGGTCGCGGAATTTGATTGGGAATATCCTCCAGGCTCGTGCCACTGGAATCCGATAATCAGCCGAGAAAAACGGCTAAATGGGAATGACCCGTTTCGCTTTCGGGGCTGATCTCACATTTTCTGCGAGTGCAATACTGCCTGATTGTTTGCCGCTTGTTCTGATCGGTTGGAAGAAAAATGACAAGCTTATCGGCGTTTTCGTTGCCTGCGCGATCTGGATCAATATCGACCGCTAACACATCAACTGCGCCGGCGTCGTGTAGCGCGGTCGCGAAAGCAACAGATTTCGCCGCGTTCATCTTACCCAAAGTCCTGGTGGACTCCGGGGAGTTCGTGTTCAACCATTCCAAAGCATTAGCGGTACGGGTCGAGAGCAACCGCGCAATTATCCTTTCGTGGCCGCTCCGGCGACCCATGGTTTTTGAAATAGTGGTGGGTTGATCGCCCGATTCCTGGATCAAGGCAGGAAGCGAGGCGTCGGCCTCAACGGCGCGTTGATAATCTTCCCTAGAGATCATTTTGTTCGCCTTGAAAAAGGTTTCCTGAAGGAGAGAACCGTCTTCATCCCACCGCCGCATTCGGCCAGTGAACTTTTCGCCAACTATGGAGGCTTCAAATTCGATTTGTCCGTTGGCGAACCATTGCTTGGAAATTCCTGTCCCCATGTTCATCTCGAAAGTGCCGAGGATTTCTCCTTTCTCGTTCCACTGCTTGCAGATTCCATGGCGGAGGCCATCCTTCATCGGCACTTCTTTCGCAAGGACTCCATTGCGGTGCCATTCGCGGAGCACACCGTTTATCTCTCCACCGACAAAGGGAACTTCCTGGAAGACGCGGCCATTTCGGTGAAACGTGCGTTCGACTTCTTCTTCCTTCATCCCTTTGTGCTTTGGCATAGGCGTGAAAAGTATCGCGTCACTCACAGTCATTCGTCCGCAGAACTGGACAATTTGGGATGGCTATGTTCTGAGGATAATGAAACACGGCATCGGCCCTCCGGTCAACCTGGCTGAACTGGCATTGACGGCAAATGAATTTGGCTTCCACCAAGGTGACGTCGCGAAGTCGAAACGGCCTGTGGCACTCGTCGCACGTCTCTGAATCGGTCTGCGCGAGATATGCACGGAATTTCCGTTGGATTTCTTCGCGAATGCGCGCTTCGGCTGCCATGTTTTCTTGCAGTTTACAACGGTACGTGGCCAGTCGAGTGCATCGTTTCCTTTCCGATCCGCCCGAACGCAATGTGTTACGCCAGCGTAACCTGTTACCCCAGCATAACACCTTCAAAGGGGCTTTCCAAGTACGCTCCATTTCGGACGTATCCGAGTCAATGCCACGAAAACAATTTCCGGCCAACATCGTTGGCCCGCAAATTCGGAAGGCGCGCTATCAATTGAGTTTAAGTCAGGAACAATTGGCGGCGCGTTGTCAGTTGCTTGGTCTCGACATCAGCCGTTCGACGCTGGCCCAAATTGAGATTCGTCTTCGCTTCGTATCAGATAATGAACTTTTGATTCTTGCATCGGTTCTCGATGTTTCGACCGATGATCTTTTCCCCTTAGAAACGAAACGGCGGCTTCGCACACGGCTGTCAAAGGGTAAGACTTCCAAACGAAAGTGACGCCATTCATTTAGCTTCTCCCGTTCGTCACATATAGAATTTGTACTTTGTTTCGGGTTCAACCCCCTTTGGCATCTCGGTCAGAATGTGGCCGACGCTCCGAGCAAACTGAATTGTAATGGGATCGCTATTGCAGAAAGCGCAACTATTCCAATTCACTTTTGTGAGTGCGAGAATTTCGCGAGAAAGCGTTTCGACGGTAGAATCGCCATGATGATCGACGATTTGCAATGGGAGCGGAACACGCATTCCTGGATAATCCCCTAAGTGGGGAACGAAACCGGCGGTGTAAATGATGTGACGACGGGAGGCGAGGGTAATTACAGTTCCGCGAAGAGGTGGTTTTTGCCCGACACGCATAAAACGAATTCCAAGCCGATCCAGGGCGACAAAATCATGGCTCGGAATGTCCCCAAGGGCTTTTTTAAAACCTTGAATCTCCTCGGGCCAATATTTTGAGGTCTTATGAATCACAACCCGTGCCGGTTTAATGCCGTGTGTCTGCTGGTAAAGTGCGAGCGCACGGGCGAGCAGGTCTTGCGCTCCGATCTCGGTAAGGTGCGGTTTGCGATCACGTTTCTTATCGACGAGTGCCTTCTGCCCCTTCAGCACCAATCCTTCGCCGTGACCTGAAAACACCTGAGCTAAACTTGTCTGCATGTCCGCTCCCTGCAAGGGACTCTCTTTATAGAAGGTGACTCCAACAAAGCATGTGTTCTGAGGCACCGACTGTAACTGCCACGGAATGTTGTTCGATTTGTAATAAAGTGCCGTTAAAAAGTTCCACGCTGTCGAAGCCGGGTCTTGGGTCAAGCCGTCGCCTCGGAGTGTTGTTTCCCAGGCGACCTGCGTTGTCAGACCCGTGGCCATGGCATGTGCCTTCAAAGCGTGATGAAGGTTCCAATATCCAGTTCCCTGCGCTGCCGGATCAGAGAAATCGAGTTGAAGGAGTTCTTGCCCGGTTAACAGCTTTTGCTTTTCAAGCCTGCGGACCAGCTTTTGAACGGGCGACAACGTTACTTTTTGGCCGCGAAAAGCGGCTCCGACTGTTGCGCATTCTTTTTCGACGCAAGGTGGAAGAACAATGACCACTACATCTGGTTCAGGGTCGCAGTCAGCAAGCGTCTGAAGTTTCGCAACCACCAAATCCACGACTTGTTTGAGCTTTGTTGAAACCTTTGCGTTTTCTACAGCCTTTTCAAAATACGCTTCAGGGATCACGCGCTGAATTGCAGCTTCCGTGACAAATTCGACTCGGAAGCTTGCCGTGTTGTTGGCCCCCGGGAAATCAGGGAAACAGAAGGGATCATACGGCTTGTTGCGCGAGTTGAGCCCTGGCTCGATCTTCTGGCGTGCGGTTTCGAGATACGCCTTCAGAGTGTCAATTCCTTCGCCTGTCCCAATTACCCCAACTCGAATGGCTCCGCTATTCTGACCGCGTGGATTGGCAGGGCCATAAAGAGTGAGCCCTTCTTTTGGGTCCACACTCACGTTGCCGCCTGAAAAGGAAAGTTTCGGCTCTTCGAGGTAAAACGCTTTGAAACAAGGAGGTGCTCCGGCGACAAGTTGTTCATAATCTGCGTCGCGACGAGCGCGTCCACGAAACGCTGGAGCGCGAGGCTGGCCGGTTTGCGTTTTAATCATGAGGCACCTCGTCCTGATGATCCTCCTGCTCCTCATGTGCGAGCACTACGTTATCGGCAACCTCGTCCATTTCATTGGAGACCGCTCGCATCAATGACCCAATTCGCACATGGTCTGCCTCAATTCCAACATTCATCTTCGCCGTCCCCGACAAAGCTGAAATAATGAGGTTCCCCGCACCGGCCTTAATCCGAATTTCGCGGTTTCCATCAGCAAGATAACGTGCCCAAAAGACAAAATTGCGCAGGACGTCAACGTTTTGCTGCCGACCGCCCCACATAATAACCATCCGCCCCATAGTCTGGCCGGCCAACGGTTGTTCGCCGTTCGACGTAAACAAATAGGTGGGCTCCAGTTGTAAAAACATTTTATGTCCCATTCTGAAGAATTTCAATCGCGCAGCATGATGCACCCAAAAGCTCGCTCCATCGGCGGAGGGTTTCTTCGCTGCCACTTGCCGGGGCTCATCACCGGCAGTTGCCTCGGTCCGCGTTTGTCCCTGGACAGTTGGCAGGAAGAAGAAGCGACCCTTGGATTCACGAGCGATGCGACGTGATGCCAAATACCCTTCAAGAACCTTGTTGATCAGGTTCATGAACCAACTGGCTTTGTCTTTGTCCCCGAGCCAGTCAGAAGTCTGTTCACGCTGAATGCTGTCAATCGTGATGGCCCTGCGGAGTGGACAAAGGTCGTCAGTCAATTGAGCAAACGTGTAAACCCGTCCTGAGCGCAGAATAAAGCAATCGGAGTCCGGGGCTGTCTTCTGGACCTCGGAAACATCCTTCAGATCCGTTTTGGCACTCCAGACGTACTGGGGGATTTCTTTCAATGGGAAAAGATTTGAGAGCAGGAGTTCAGAAATACGATCAGGCTCTGCACGAGTCGTATCCAGCTCATCGGTGGCTGAATTCGAGGACATTGCGAGCGGGGTTCTCGTTCCGCCTCTTTCAGGCGGCAGGCCCCGAACTCGGCGAATGAGCCGCAAATAATATGTGGTGAAAGCCTTCTTCTCCCTGAAATCCAAGTATTTCAACACATTGAATGGGGCAGGAAACTCAATGCGGTGCTTGCCATCCAATGTTGTATCGCGAAGGAGAATTGGAATGATTCGTCTCTGGGTATTTTTGGGGTCTTGGGAAACAACGTGCGTCCACTCGAAATTCGTCCAGCCTGATCCGAAAAACTCGGGCGACATAACGACGGCAAAGTAGCGGCTCATCTTTAGCCCTTCGTTCATTTTGTTGACCATGTTGTCCCCTGAATCCATGTCCCACTCGTCAAGAAACACCTGTAACTTTCGAGTATTTGGAGTTCCGTCCAGAGTTTCGGACTCGATTCTTGCGGCGAGGTCGTGAACCCATTGCTTATCAGCTTTGTTATAGCTGAGGAAAACGTCTTTCGTCTCGGTTGGGTTCGTCGTGCTCATATCACTCGCTAATTGCCTTGAAGAATGCGTCAGCCGCCTCGCTGTAGAACTCAATGTTGATTTTCGTCCAGAGTTCATCAGGAAGATCGTTGAGTTGCCGGCGAGCGGCCACGGGCATTAACAAAACTGACGCCTGTTTCTCGATGGCAATTTCTACCAAGGCAACAGCATTGGGCAATAATTCGACTGAGCCTCCAAGATTCAGGGAGCCGACCACAATGAGTGCGCCGCGCGTGCTTCTCTCCAAAAGTCCGCCGGCCAGGGCAATCAGAACTGGCAAACCCAACCCTCCACCGCTCTTGTCATTATCCATTGCTCTCATTTGGATAGAGAATTCGTGCGTGCGGGGATCACGGTCACCGACAAGTTTTTTCGCGAGTGAATAAAGATTTTGTTCGCCGACCTTAACGCTTTCCTTGAATCCCGGTGGCGCGGGTGTATTCAATATGCGAACACCATTGCCCGGCCCCGCACTTACCTCGATTCGATACAATCCGGGGCCAGCCTCGGTTGTGCCGGGTGAAATGGCCCACACCTGGCCCGGTGGGAGTGGATCGCTTTCAATCGCTTCATCACTATGCAATTCCGGTGTTGAGACGAACTGCTCCACGCCATCTGTACCAAGAGTGTAACTAAAGTGCGTATTGCGAAATTCACTTTTCAGACACCGTTTCTGCTGTTCCTTCACACGACGCCTTGCTTCCAACGCGATGCGAACAATAGCTTCCAGTTCCTGATCAGCGACGGGCATTTCCGGGTCAGGAAATAATAGTTTCAACATGCCGCTCACTGTCTTACTCACGGCTTCAATATCACGCCCGCTTAATGCCCCTCCTAGATGCACACGCCCCTGCATCATCGAGACGCGGCTGCTATTACGCAGTTTGTTCCAGCACTCGCTCAAAAAGTCGCTCACTAAACCAAAATGGTTTGTCAGATGAATGTTCGGGTTAAGCTTCGGGAAATCCCAACCGGGGGCGTAGGCATGAATTCGATCATGAAATGCGGTGTCATCTCGCATTTCCGGTGGCAGCGGACTGAGAAGGTGCCCAATCTTTTGCTGTTGCAACACGTCCACATCGAAGTTTCCGACCATCACAATTCCCCCTTCAGCGCGAATGCTGTCTTTTCCCCGGCTGAATTCGCCGGATGCCATGTAGCCCTTCAAAATATTAACGCCATCTTTTTGATCGAACGAAATGCCTGATACTTCATCGAAGCAAACCACGTCATAATGGCAGACCAAACCTCGTTGGCCGCTCGCGTTGTTCACAAACATTTTGGCGACAGTTGCCTTTCCCCCGGAGATGAGATGAGAGTACGGCGAAATCTGTTGGAAAAGATGGCTCTTGCCTGTTCCGCGGGGTCCAAGTTCCACCAGGTTGTAGTTGCGTTCCACAAAAGGCATCATTCTCAACAACACGACTAATTTTGCGCGGTCGGAAAGTTCGTTCGGCTCCAACCCAATCGAGCGGATCAGGAGATCTCGCCATTGTTCCGTCGTGAACTGGCGGCGACCTTTAGCAAGCACTGAGAGCGCGTCCGATTTCGAAAGCTGGATTGGACGTAACGCCTCTATGGCAAATGGACGGCCTCCATTTTCCTCCGCAATTACGGCGTCGTAGCCAAGCGTGACTTCTGCATAAAAGCCATCTGTCAACATCCGCTCGTGCTCCTTTACCAAGCCGTCGCCAATGCGAACATCGCGGAGAGTAAGGCTGGGCAATTCCGCGACGAAACAATCGCTCTTCGCGTCCAAACGTGCTTTAACGATGTCGATGAGTTTTACCGAGCCCGTCTCTCTTGCCTTTGCTTTGAAAAGTTCTTCTTGCCCGGTGCGTACCGTCCGATTGTTAAGTTGTTGCTCGACGACTTGCAGCCCTTCCCGGATTTCGTTTTCGTTCACTGTGGCGCAATATCGACCCAACAAAAATTCTACAACGTAGGTGGGAACGGGATATTGCCGGCTGTATTTGCGGACGAGGTCTTTGCGTACTAAATAGCCATCGAAGGCCGACGCGGCCAGTTTATCTAATTCATCAAGTTGCATGCTCATACTTTCAGCTCTCTCCGATAGTGGTTGCCTGTTTGGTCAAAACGTTCCCGGCAGCGTCGAGTAACACTACGACTGCCGCCGAGCCGGCTTGCTCGTCGTCGGGAATGATCAACGATGCCTGTCCGGCAGCGTCAGTTACTTTCGGGGCGGACGCCAGCGATGTATCTGGTGCGTTCGCTTTGGTGCGAATATCTACGGTCACCCCTGGCATCTGAATTTCGAGAGTTACGCGACAACGTAGTCGTTGCCATTCTACGGTTTTGATTCGGGCTGTTGTCGGCATGCCATCCCTTGCGGGCTGAATGGTGAGTGTCGGAATTAGGCATTCCTGCACGCTGATTCCACCGTGCGCGTAATCCATCCCGGCTACAAAAGAGGTGATATTCGGCGCAATCGCCGCTTCTGCTGAAGCATTCCAAAACCAAGAGATCTTCGGTACGGAAACTTTCGATTGTCCGCGAATTGCCGCGCAACGCGCCCAACGACTGTTCACCAAGTAACCCGGTAACTCTGTTTTTGGCAGGCCGCCGGGCATCAGCAGCCAACCGTGGTCTGTCACGACGCGGACGACACGCCACCCGGCACCTAACAATTCCATAATGCGTTCAACAAGACCGTCCAGTTCTTCCTCGATTTGCCCTGCCAATCCCACCTGCATGTCATGTCCGCGCCGATCAATCGCGCCGCATTCAGTCCAAGCTTTGCCGTTGCAATCACCGGTTTCACCCACAGTGAGGAATTGATAACCCGCATCCTCCAGCAGCTTGCGAAATCGTGCCGTGTTCAACTCCTGTGCGCCGGATTTAAGCGAAGGTGTAAAATTATCCGGCAGCGTTATCCCACCTTGCAGTTCACCGGCCACCGGTGAAACCGCAGGCTTCGCGGTGGCGGTAACGGTTGGAGTGCCCGCCCAGCGGCGGCCCGTCGTTACCTTTAATCCGCGTTCCTCGCACAGTGCTCTCAAGTCTTGCCCGAGATCGAATCGCAGCCCATCCGCGAATAGCAGACATTCACCCACCTCCGCTTCAATCACAGGTTGGTGGCCCAATCCGTCCCAAGGCTTTTTGGCCGCTAGTTGTTGGAATCGTTCCGCTGCCTCTCGTAGCCAAGGCAGGTAAAGCGCACGCGCCGCTGCTTGGATTGCCGCCCGGTCCTGATTCGATTTTCCTCCGGCCAGTGCGTGGAGCAGAGCCAAGTCCACTTGGTATCCATCAGCCTCATAATTGTTTGCAATTTCTTCCAGGCTGGCGCCATTCAAAGCCTTTCCGGACTTCTCCGCGAGTTCCGCCAGCATTCCCAACGCCAATGCCATCGCGCTTCGCTCCATTTTGGCCCATACCCAGCCTCGCCGCTTGCCGTGTTCTCGCTCCAGTTCTTGCACTCTGACGCGTGCTGTCGCGCTGCTCATCGGTGCAATTTCGATCAACGCTGCCCGTAGCCGGCTCTCAGCCCTTTCATTTTCATCGGGCCAAGATTCAGGGTTGAACAGCAATTCGGTCGGTTTGGCTCGTGTCAATAATTCCGGCAATGCCTTATAGAGAGCGGGGGCTTCGGAAAACCGATCCCAAAGCTGCTGCCACTTTCCTTCCTTGCGCAGGCCGAGCTTTTCCGCCGCACCGAGAGCTCCATCTGCGTCCGGATCGAAGCCATAATCCTTTTTACAGCGCGACCGGAATGCGTGCCATTTTCCTTCTCCCCAAGCCTCACGTGCGGCCTTCGGGTCGTTCATCCACTCAAGTAAATCGCGGGGCTGGTCGCCAACCATCAGCTTATCGAAGTCTTCAGCTTCGAGCCTCTTGCCTTCCAACTGTGCGACTGGCGTTTCGGCCAGCACAGGCAGCGCGCTGTGCAGTGAGTTGCGAGTCACATCGTCGCGGAATACGTCGAGGCCAAGCCCGTCGTCAGAGATCAGGAATGCCTCGACCGTCCAGTCCTTGCCGTTTCGTTGCGTCCATACCACGCCGCGATATTGCAATTCTACAAGCGGCTGGAGGAGCGGTGGACAATCTGCCGCAGCTCGCAACGTCTGCCGGCTGATGTTCGGCAGATAAACGATCGGAACCAAATCCTTATCGAGGCCAAGATCAATCGTTCGTCCGATGATGCACTTGAGCCAAACGGCAGGCCCGGTGCGCTTCGCTACATCGTAACTTCCATGAACGATAAGTTGTGGCAGACGCTCTTGCAGCTTCTTCACTACCGGCTGCCATTGGCCGTCAGCATCCGTCCACAGCACTGCGGCGGGCTTCTCTTCCACACCAGCATGATGCTTCGTCGTCGCCATCAGGGACGCCTCGACTGCGGCCAGGAGCGTCCCGGGTGCCTTCGATTTGGTTCGATAGCTCACGCTCATTCCAATTCCTTCATCTGTGCGAGTCGCGCTTGCGCCAATCGCACCGCGTCATGAAGTTTTTCTTCCAACATTTTCTTCGGGGGTAATTCTGTCAGATATTCACCGACGCGGATGCCGCGCTTCGCCAATTCAAACAACTCAATGCGCTCGTCCGACTTTTCCGCGCAGAGGATCAATCCGAGTGGTTCATCCTCGCCCGGTCGCATTTCATGTTTTTTCAACCAACGCAGATAAAATTCCATCTGTCCCACGTCGCTTGGTGCGAATTTGCCCAATTTCAAGTCAATCGCCACCAGGCGGCGCAGCCGCCGATGATAGAACAGCAGGTCTAGGTAAAAATCCTCACCGTCCACCACGATGCGTTTCTGACGCGCCAGAAAGGCAAAATCGCTCCCCAACTCCACGAGGAACGATTGGAGTTCCCGGAGGATGGCTGTCTCCAAATCTTTTTCCGAATACGCGCCCTTCAAGCCGAGGAAATCCAGCAGGTACGGGTCACGAAACACCAGGTCCGGCGTCAACTTGTCCTCTTCGCGCAATTTCTGAAGTTCCATTTCCGCAAGCTTTGCCGGCTTCTTCGACAGCGCAGTGCGCTCGTAAAGCATCCCGCCAATTTTCTGCCGCAGCGTCCGCACGCTCCACCGTTCGATACGACACATCTCCGCGTAGAAGTCCCGTTGCAGATGTTTCTTGAGCGGCAGCAGCTCCACGAAGTGTGACCAGCCCAATTGTTGTGACAACGTCGCAACAATCCGGTTTTCGGGAAACGCCTCGGCAAATTGGATCATCCGTGAAAGGTTGAAGCGGCTAAAGCCGCTCCCGAATTCCGTCATCAATTGTTGCGACACTGTCGCAACAATCTCCCCGCCATACTCAGCACGCTTCTCGCGCAGCAGTTCAGTTCGTATCCGATGCCCAATTTTCCAGTAGAGGAGCACCAAAGCTGCGTTCACTCCACGCGCTACGGTCTGGCGCGCAGATAAAATCAATTCCCGCACGTCCATCATTAACGCTGCCGGATTCGCACCGGGGTGCGCTACAGCTTTGCTGGTTTTTTCTTTTGGTTTCATTTTCTGTGCGTCCCGTGCGGTGAAATCACCTCTTTGTCTTCTCCCGCGCCGCACGCTTGAACGCCGTCGTGTAATGGCAATAGTTCCAGCGATTGCCGTCGAACTCGCCGTTGCCGGCAAAATCAATCGCTTGCTCATCCCACTTCCAGAACCACGGGAAATCCTCTTTCGACCGAGGAGGCTCTTTACCCTTATCCTTTGGCCATTTGATATTCGGTTTTGTCCGAAAAAGGCCGCACCCCTTCTTACCCCGACTCAAATCCACTGCCAGGAAAGGGCGGATGTTCAACCGCACGCCATCGTTGATGTCAGGTTGCCAGCCGATGGATTGCTGATGCAGCGGCTTCCAACGGACAAACAAGTCGTAGGGCGGTTCGCCTGCCGAAATCTTTTTCAACTCGCCCTGCAATTCCTGTGCAGCGGCAAGGCGATCTTCTGAGCCCGCTTCACCATGGGCGATAGCGTCCTTTTGCCGCGCAAGCCAGTCGCCGAGGTAAGCGTACGTGAGCGTTTCCAACGTGCGTGCCCCGCAAGAGTCCGGGCCAGTGAGTTTGTGATAATTCAACAGTACATTGAACCCGTCTTTGCGGCCGTCCCAGACATGCCAGACGAATGGACGGTTCAAGAAAACCTCGCAATGCTGTGCGAAGAAATCGTTCACCAGCCATTCTTCCAACGACTCTGCCTTCGAGCCAGTGTCAGCGATAAGTTTGCGCTCCAGCGCGTGACCCCAATCGGCACCGTATGCGTCTGCAAGCAATGCCCGCAGACGCGTTGCTGCCGGCGCTTCGTCGCGCGCTTGGCTGAAACACACCACGCCATCTCCGTCCGCGTGCTTTTCCAGACCGTCTGGGCCGAGCGCGGGACAATCAGTGAAGCTTGACCCTGTCTGTCGCGGCCAGCGATAGCCCACCAATCGCGCCACAGCTACTTGCAGCGGCTGGTCCGAACCTTTCGGATGCCCGCTGAACAACCATTGAGTAGGGTCGCTTGAAAACGGTTTCGGCAATCCGTTCGGGTATTTTTCCGCCGCCACTTTCTGCCAATGCGCGAGGTCGAAGGGAATCTTGATGAGTGTCAGATTTGGAATTTTGAGTGAGCTATTGTCAATCTTCTTAACCTCATCACGATATTGTTGAGATTGGCAGAATGACCATATAGCGGCCAACTCCTCCTCTTTTTTGGGAATAACGGCGGCGGTGTTTTCATCGAACAACTCCCCGGAATAAAGCGTGCAGGGAAGGCTGGTCATCTGCCCAATGGCAATGCCTCGCCGCCCCCATGCTTCGTCTCCGCGAATCCATGCACCTATACCATCAGGGCCGAGTCGTTCAGCGACATAACTGTGTAACTGGCCTTGCCCGGATTCCCACAACAGTACCTGTTCGCGACCGCCATACGGAGCGGGCGCATCTACTCTCCCCTGAAAGGCCGCCCAAGTGGATTCTAAAGGAGAATGTTCCCAAAAATAATGTATAAACCTTTCCAAATCTCCCGTAGCGACCCCTTTGTAAGAGCCTGCGGATTCCCGCAGTAACGTTGATGCGCGTGCGGCTTCAGCTACGATTCTTGCGTCCGGATTCTTCAACTGAATTGCCTGAGGGATTGCTATAACAGGCTCAACAGTTAAGGCACTTGCCTTCTCTGATGGCGAAGTGAACTGCGTCACATCGAGACTGGAAAATGACGTTCTTTCGGGCGGAGATTGCCTGGTGATCGTAGTAAGGTTCACATTAACGACTTCGCCAGTGATCGTCTCGAAGGCATGTTTTCCAAGCTGCGCGATACTGTTGAAGGTAACAGTCGTCAGCAGATGTTCCCTAAGCCGCCGATACGGTCCGATGAATAGCCAAGATTGCGGCGTCACGAGGGCAGCAGTGCCTTTGGCAATGCAGAATTCGATGCACCGCTCCAGAAAACATGTAGCCAAATCTCCCCGCCCTCTCTGAAAAGCGACTTCAATCAAATCATTCAACTCCGGAACGAGATCATTTGCCCCACGATATGGAACGTTAGTCGCAACGAGCGTGAACTGGCTGGCGAGAATTTCCGCCGCCTTCGCGATGCCGTGCGCCGTCACTGCCAGCTCATGTGCTTCGTCCCCCGTTTCGCGTTGCAGTGCCTTTGCCAGCACAGGTTGCAAATCGTGGAACTCCGCCAATAACAAATCGCCGCCAAGGGCGCGCGGATTGATAAGGCTGCCAAGAATCGGCGCTTTCTGGAACAGGTTGTAAAGCCGCTCCATACCCCCCTTCAGTTTTTGCGAGAGCAGTGTTTCCTCGCGTGTGCCCAGCAGGTCGCTGTGTGGCGCAAGCGCGTTCGCCTGCGCCGCCCGCTCGGCCAGTTTCAACCACTCCTCTTTCTTCGCGTGCAGCCCCAGGCCGGAACATGCGAGGTTTAATGGGAGTTCTGCGTGATGCCCGCCCAGTTTCCACGCGGCCAGTGCCAAATTGAACGCCGCGATTTGCGTGCAGCGCGGGTCGAGTTCGAGCCCGAACAAATTATCCCGCAGCACCGCCAAGCAAGCGTCGCGTGCGGTAAGTTTTTCTTCCTCCATCCGCATCCGCACCAGAATGACCAGCGCAGACACGAGAAAATGTCCGCTTCCCATGCACGGGTCGAGTACGCGCAATTGCTTCACTGTTTTTGGCCAACCTTCAAACGCTCCGGCTGCCGGCATGCCGTCCTCTTTCAACCGGAGATACGGGAATGGAATCGGTTGCCCCTTGCCCTCGACGCTACGCTTCGTCGTCCACCATGCGCCCAGCGTGTTGTGGAGCAGAAACTCCACCATGTAGTCCTCGGTGAAAAGTTGCGTCACCGGAGCAAGCTCATCCGCTCCGATCTTCTCACCGGAGGCGTTGACCTCATCCTTTTTCTTCGCCTGCCAGAACTGATATACCCAGCCGAGGCTGTCGTCGGCGAGAAATACATCGCGCGCCAGGCTCGCAAGAAGTCTTGTCAACTCGTTGCGAGACTCGACGGGGAGCCGCAGTTGCAATACCGGATCATCAGGCCGAAAAATGCCCGGCAGCATCCGTTGCGCGAACCCGGCGGCGACTTCCCATTTATCGCTCTTGGTTTCGCGAGCGCGTTCCTCGCAGAAATCCAAGTCCACATCCAAGCCGGATTCCGGCTCGATTAAAAATCCGTTTTCCGCCAGAAACCGCGCAAACAACATGCGATGCCAGTGCTCGTAAGCGCATTCGTGAATCAGATGCTCCATTTCTTGGGAGTCATCAGGCCGGCGCACGTCGCCCACTTGCCGGCCATGCGCCCGTAATTTCCGGCGCAGATTTTTACCCGCATCATCAAGATGTCCAGGCAACTTCGCATCCGCAATGCCGAACGATTCGAGCGCTGCCTCCGCGCCGCGCTCGGCTTCCTCACGGGCACTGAGAACCGCCCGTTCGAGTTGCCGCCGATAATCTCTGGAGAGGGTTGCCATTAGTTTATCCTTTCAGGGTGTAGTCTGACCAGTTGACAGCGGGTAGTTCCGGGTTGCGCTTCCACACCACTCCGACCTGTTTCATCTCGGAGTTATGCTCCATCTGGTAGGTGATTCGGTCGGAGAATAGTTCGTCGTAGGTCACAACTTCAGCCTGTGAACGAATATGGCGAATACCATCGTCGGCTCTCATGATGAATTCCCCCGGCTTGTAGCTTTGTTTGACAAGGTAATTCCCATAGTCGCCGACAATTTCCAAACCCAACGCCGATTCAGAATCTTCAACCATCAGGTCGGTAACAACGTAACGCTTCAGGTTAACGTCGAACGCACCGGCCACCGACCGGTCACACACTTCCTTGATTTTCCCCACGTTCGTCCGTTTGTCTGTGGCATGAATGATTCGATAATCCAGTTCCCACTTCTGCTTTTTGAACTGCCCGTGCGCGTTCTTGATGTCCCACAGATAACTGGTCAGAGCGTTGATGCCATATCCGCCCACCGCCGTATCCACGATCTGTATCCGATAAACTCCCTGTTGCGGGTCAGCGTCCCGCAAAATCGGATACAGCAAATCTTTCACTCGGTTCGCGTTGTAGGTTTGGCAACCCGCCTTGTAGTTGAAGAACTCGAAATCCACTGAGCTTGAAGTCATAACCTCCACCATCACGCATGGCCTTGCCGCGCCCCTCAGTGGTCCGAGTCGCAGGTGCGCATCAATGGAGGCCACGTCTTTAGCCAGCTTGATACAGGTCTGACCATAAACGTCGAACACGGCTTGCTCTACCACCGGAACCTTTCTGCACTCGTTGAGCCAAGCCGCCGTTTTCCCATCAATTTGCTCGGCGGTGTAAGAGCCACGATAATGCTCCTGTACGCCGGGATTGTAGATGAGGTAGTTGTCGGGACTCACTCCCGCTCCCGCAGAGGCGTAGCTCCCCAGCGCAAATGCTTGTGGCATTGGGCCGAAAGCGCCCGACGGCGCGAGTGTGGTTGTGAGCTGAATACTCATCCGACCACCACCGGCCCTTTCTTCAGTTCAGCAAAGAGAGTTGCTTCCGTTTCCGTTAGCCACGCCTTCACTTCCGCTTCAGTCCGGAGCGTGCCACTCTTGACCGTAACGTATTGCGTCTTGGGTTCGAGCAGTTTCGCCGCCTTGCGCGCGGCATTTTGGAAGCGCAACGTCAACGCCGCTGTCTTGTCGCTCCAACTTGAAATCGAGGTGTGTTGGAGAGCGGAGAGCAGTTGTTCATCGGAGCCGACCTCCAAGTCGGTTACGGTTGAAATGGCCTCCTCACCCATTATGCCAATTCGTTGCGTACCCGAAATATTTTGCCACGCTTCACTGGACTCCAAATCTTTCAGTAGTTCAGCATGCCGCTTCGAGAATGCGGTGTGCGCGCCCGCCAATGCTGACCGCAATACTTGAGTGGCCTGCTTCAACATTGGAGGCACATGATCGGAACTGTCCAATAGCAACCGACCATCGAGGACGCCACTCGCCGCTTTTTCAACATCTGCCAATTCTACGACGCCCGCACCCGCACTAAGAAACGCTTGAAGTTCTTCCCATTCCGGCAGACGCCTCGCCGCAAGTTCCGCCTGTTTCTTCCATTTGGCGGCATCGGCTTTCAGCGCGTCAGCTTGGTCGAGTAATCCTTTGAGCCGGTCGTTGCCCACACGAGCGCGTAGGTCTGTCAGCTTGGTCAGCTTCGGTGCTTCGGGAAGTGGAGCAGCGCCGCCAGCCTTGCTTGCGAGTGCCTCTACGACATTGAGGTATTCCGTGGACTTCGCTTCCAAGTCGTCACTGGCTTTGGCTGAAACGCCGGCATCTTGGAACAGCCCGCGCAACTTGAGTTTGTCCTGGGCGCTCAGGGTGATCGTCTCGGTGCGGAATTCAGTTTTGGAAATCTTGTTTTGGTCGAGTTGCCCGACCGCCAACGGTTGTCCGTTGTAACGTGCCAGCAAGTGTCCGCCCGCGTGCAGAGCGATGATGCTCCCGTCAACTGCGTCTTGTGGCCAACCATACGGGCTCGCCGAGAAAAACTTACGCAACTCGCGCCCCTCGATGCCGCTACCAACTTTGTTAAGGATTTCCTTACAGACCGGGTGTTGCTCTGTCGCGCCCTCGTAATCCACGGCGCGCAACGGAGAGTCGTCGCCATTGCGGGCGCGGTTGATGACGGCGGGCCAATTCTTGTGATCCGCTTCACTAAAACGGGGGAACAGTCGAGCCAGGGCGTCCGTTGCCCCTTCGCGGATTTTTTCCGCGAGCGTGAGGTTGAACAATTCCATGCCCCCGCCTTTATAGACCTTTGCGCCGCTGGAAATTTGCGCGATGAGCTGGTCGCGGGCGCGCTCCGCTTCACCCAACCGTGTGCCCATGCTGCTCCGAGCCTCGTCGCCTTCTCGGGTGCTGGGCACGCCTTTGGCGTCAATCGTGCCGCGTGCGGCTTCCGCACGGATAATTTGCTCGCGCAATTCTTGGGCGGCCGCTTTCGGCACGAACGCAAAGAGTATTGGACTGTCTGTGCCCGCCGCTCGCGCTGCGTCCACCACGTTTTTTTGGGAGGCGTTCCATTCGTTGCGAACCCACACCGGAATATTCTGTCCCGTCGCATCGGGCGGTTCGGGAGCGAAGTGCAGCACCAGTTCCCGGCTCTCGTTACTTGATCCCTGTTTAAGGCGAACCGTGCTGATTTCCTTTTGCAGTGCCGCTTGCAATAATGCGTCGCGCTTCTGGTGGATGACAGATTCATTGCTGCCGATCTGCGTTTGGCGGTTGCGGAATTCTTTGTCCCACTCCTGGGACTCTTTCGTTTGCAAATTGTATTCGTCACCGTCCTTCAATAGGATTCCTTCATCGGCCAACTTTTGCAGGACCACCGGCACTTCTTTTCGCAGTTTCGTACCGTCGTTCGTGAGGTCGCTTACGAGCAAGTCAGCCAGCATTTCAGGCGTTGCCCGAACACCGGAGTCCACACCCGACGTGCGAGGCAGTTTGCGGATCAGAAAAATGAGGCCGCATAACCGCGCTGCCAGCCGGTCTTGTTTACGGATGGTTTCCTCCAACTCGCGGAGCAGCACGCCCTGTTGCACCATGCCGGCCTGCAACTGTTCGAACATGAAGTCCGCTGGCACAACTGTCCCCAAAGGTTGATCCGCCAGACCATGCAGGGCCTCGCAAATAATTTGCAGTTGCGCACGCAGCATTGCGCTCGTGCCCGCTGGGTCCACGGCCCGAAGAACATGTTCCCAAAAACGGCGACGCACCGGCAGGATCGGATAGTCATCCGCGAGGACTGCTTGATCGTCCGCGCGTGTCGCAATCGCCGTCGAAGAAAGTTGTCGGGAAATTTCTCCTGCATGGGTCGCCAGCATCTTGCGCACGTCCTCGATTTTTTCCGGACGCTTTGCTAACAACACGCGGCGCGTCACGTTCTCTACGTCTGCGTCAGACAGTTCGACTGAAGTAGTGAACCGTGCCCGCATCCAGCTAAACTCTGGCACGTCTGCGCTCAAAGCGCTCTGGCCTGCACCCACCAGAAGCAGACGCGAATCAAGTTGCTTGCCCAAAGCTTCCGCGATTTCCACGATTTCTCGGGTGCGGTCGAGACTGCTCCGCACGTAGATTTGAACCTCGTCAAGGACCAGAATGGTGAGCGGAAGACCGCTCTTGCCGCCCAACACTTCCCGAGTCATCCGCAAAAATTCTGCGGTTGAAACATCCGTGGGTTGCGCGAATTCCTTCGTCAGGAGAGCGCGTAGCGCGTCTGCGTTCCCCAAGTGGGGGTCAACCTTTAACAGCGCGGTGCGGAGCACCGGGCTAACAAACAGGTTGTTCAGTTCGCGCATGAAGTCCTTGCCAGCGTCTTCGACTTCTTTCTTCACCGCGTCGTAGAATCCATTATTTTTTAAATACAGGCAGAATTTGGCGAGGCTGTATTTCTCCGGCAGTCCGCGAGAACGAAGGATGATGCCCAGGATCGTTAGCCGCGTGCTTTCTGCGCTTCCAGAGGGTAGTGCGCCGAACGCCGCGTGCATCCCTCCCGCGCGTCGGGCAGCGGTATCCAGTTCTTTCAATGCCGCTTCAATCTCAGCAGGCAGTCGCGGCACGAGACTTCGCGCTGTCGCTCCGTCGGGAAACACCGTGTTCATCCATAAATGGCCGATCATTTTTAGCAGGTGCGATTTGCCGCTGCCGTAAAAGCCGCTCACCCACGCACCGCTTTGATCCGTGCCGCCCAAGCGACCCAGGAACACTTCAAGGATGCGCAACATGCCGTCAGCGTATTGGCCCTCGCATACGAAGTTCGAAAGCTCCTCGCGCAACGTAACCCACTCTTGAGGCGTCATGCCGTCATTGATGCGCGCCTGCCCATTATTCATGAGCTTGGCGGTCGCCGGATCACGCAGGAATATTTCTCGGTTCTTCATAGGTTTTTACTGGTTCGTTAAGCCGGTGATCGGCGTTGCCAGATAGTTCCAACCGTCACGGGCATCCAACAACCGGTACGCATTCTGGTCATATGCCCCCGGAAAAAACACTACGAGCCGGCCACGGACGTGACTCTCGATTTTCTGCAAAATGAAGTGCAGACGGGTGAAACCGTAGATTCCTGCTACGCCATACACTGCCAGCACAGTGTCATCATTGACCTCTTCCGCAACCAACGCACCGGCCAAGTGTGCGGCGCACGATTCCGCAAATTCGCTGTCATATTTCAACATCAGATCTTCGGGATGCTTAAAATATTCTTCCCGATATTCTTCCGCCGCCATCCACAAGGGGAAAAGATTGGTAAAATCCACCTCTCCCCAGCCATGGCCGGCTGCTCTCGTTCGATGTTCAAATTCTTTCAATTTGGTTCTAAGCCGCCGTTCATCCTCTTTGGGATACACAACGAAAATAATGCGCTGCGCACCTGCCAGATTACGTTGCCAGGGCGTGGCAATGTGCCGCTCGAATTGGTCCGCTAGTTCGTCAATGCGTGACACGTGAATCCTTTATTTCTTGCGAGGTTAGCAGATTGGAAAATCCGATTTCGACCACATCGCCAGCGATTTTCAAATCAAGTAATCCCAGGCGTTTGGCCTCCATCGCGAGCGGGCGCAAATCGGAAACTGTTACGTCGAGAATTCTCGTCCAAAGAGTTTCAAACAGGCGGAGGCCCCTAATCCCTTGCAAATATCCGAGCACGAAAGCGTAGGAAGCAGACGGTGGTGTGGGTCGGACAATCTGTCGGAATTTCCGGGCTCGACCTTGCAGGTGCCCGCTCTGGGTCCACGAAGAGGAAACGTTTCTCACCACCTTATCCAACGTCGCTGGATTCATTCGATCCCCAACCAACCCGTTCAGAGCATTGGTCATTTTTTGACGGGAAAGTTCTTCTCCTGGAACCAATGAAATCACTGTCTCGACCGTGGCGCGAAGGAGGGGGTCACGAGCAAGCGCACATAGAAACGCTAAGTGAGGGCGTCCCTGCGAATCATTTCGCCACAGACGACGAAGCACTCGGAATACGGGCACCGCTCCATCGAGAGCGTAAAGCTCTGAAAGTCGTTGCGCCGTTAATTTCCGAGTCGCGACTGTCGGTTTTCCAAAAACGTTGTCTTCGACGATAGCGGAATCGTAGGCCGTTTTATTCGCTTCCCCCGGAACTGCCGTCAGTAATGTATCCAATTCGCTAAACATTATTGTGCGGCTCGTATGTGTGCCGATATCGCCGCCTCGAAAGCCAAACACCTCAAATCTTTGATATTCGGAATCCATTTCGCGAGTGTTTTAACGGATTAAAAGAACGGTGTCAAGTCCGCCGGCAAACTTGCCGGCGAAATAGTTTGACAATTTTAAGGACTTTGGGCACAAATGAGACTGTGACGACGAATTCGCCATCAACTGAAGCCGGTTCAGCCGAGTCATCGGCGGGCACGGCCTTGGAAAACCTCATGAATATTTGCTTTGCAAAGGCAAAATTCTGGAGCGTGGGAAAGTGGGTGATCGAGATCGCCTTATACGTCGGGGGTGTAATTGCGGTTTTCGTTCCCGCCGCGTCCCACGAATATCCGCCGGTCGCCTTGGTGACCGCATTAATTTTGGCCGGCGTTGCTGCACGAGCCGAGAAACTCAAAGGTATTGCAGAGAATCTAAAACGGGATCACGAATATTGGCAGGGCTTCGGCAGGCCGCCTTCACGGAGTCGCTTGGCAGATATTCAAGTCTGCACCAGTGGGAAGCTTTCAGAATCTGAGAACGAGTTTCTTCGCCAGGGGTTGATTTTTTCAAGCGGCAAGCCAGTCGGGCCATCGCGGGTGGTTGAAAACCTTGTTGAAACCGCTTGGTTCACGAAACACCTGGCAGGGTCGTGCCGGAATATATTTTTCGCGGTGTTCGTAGTCAGTTTGATTTTGAGCGTGGTCCTGTTGCTGATTACTGCCTCTTCCGCCGCGCAGGTTTCTTCACGTTTGGCGGCCGCCAAGTGCGTGTCAGCCACTCTGACATTTCTGATCTCGGTGGGCGTTCTGCGAGAATGGTTGTCGTTCCTGGAATTTAGCAAGAATGCAGGGGAGATCGAAGCAGAGGCTGAACGGCTTTGTCGCGGCGATGTAACTGAATTTGAGGCTCAACGACTTCTAGCTGAGTACCAGATGATCCGCGCAGCCGCTCCTTTGATCCCGACTGTCGCATGGAAGATCCGCCGCGACGCTCTCAACGAGGCGTGGAAACAACTTAAACATCCGAGGACCTAATTTTATGGCTACTGAGACATTTGATTTCCTGTCCGCTGAAATATCACAAACTGAATTGGTGGCGTTTGCGGATGAAAGGGTGAACCTCAAGCGCGAACACGCCGAGAAATATCGGGAACAGGTCGCGAACTTACGCAACCATTTGGACCGCTATGTTTCCGAACACCCTGAGATTGGTTTGGTGAAAATGTTACTTTCAGGCAGCCTGGCCAAAGGGACGGCGTTACGGACGATCAACGACGTAGATGTCGCGATGTACGTTAAAGGCGAGGGCACGCCTCAAGAGTTGCCAAAGCTCCTGCAATGGCTGGTAGAGAAACTGCGAATAACGTTTCACCAAATATCGCCGGAAAAAATCTATATCGACGGGCCGTGCATTGTTATTTCATTTAGTGGCACCGGGATCAACGTTGAGATTGCTCCTATTCTATACGATGGAGATCCCAAATGGCGTGGCTTTTTGTGGGATCGGAACACAGGTAAGAAAATTTTAACCAGTATCCCCCTGCACCTTGATTTCATCAAAGCCCGCAAAGACAAGCATCCCACACATTTTGCTCAGACAATTCGCCTTGTGAAATGGTGGGTCGCACAGCGAGAAGCCGACACGCAAGGATTCAATTTTAAGTCCTTTTTGGTCGAGTTGATCCTGGCAAAACTCTCAGACACAGGAAAAAGATTCGAAGATTACCATACAGGCTTGGAGCACTTTTTCTCATACATCCAAAGGACAGGGTTACGCGACCGGATCGCGTTTGCAGACAATTATCCCGCCGCCAAGTTGCCGACCACAAAATCCGGAGTGGTCGAGATTTTCGACCCTGTGAACCCCGAAAACAATGTCGCCTGGGACATGACGGAAACCCAGCGAAAGCAATTGGTGGATTTAGCCGACAAAGCGTTAGATGCCCTAAGCTACGCTAAAACCTGTCAAACGAAAGGCGATGCGGTCGAATGTTGGCGTGAATTGATGGGGGCCAGCTTCAATCCTTGATTATGAGTTACAGCTACACCACAACGAATACGGCCACCGAGTCGTTCACTCTGACTCACGCTAAATATTTGGCATCGAAAGTCACGGCAGACATGGTGCGATGCCAGCAATTGTATGGATTGCCAACCGATCCGCAGATCAACATCTATGGCACCGAGTTGGCTCTATTGCTCCGAGACGGCCACGTTTCCGAGTATGAATTTGGTTTTAAGAAAGGTGACCAAAGATTGGTTTCTTGGAAATATACCGTGGTGGGTTCTTCTCTCGATGCGGTTGATGACAGACCAGGAAAAATGGTGTCGGGGGTGAAACTTGAAAACGCAGCTTTTTTTAATTTCCTATCACCATCTTCAAAATGGTTTGGCTTGAGTTCAACAGAACGGGAAGCGAAGGAAAAGGAATTACCATTTCGGCGTTCGGAGGGAAACGGACCGCAGGACGGCCTCGGGTACTGGGCGCAGGATCTTTCTTACTCTTCGACTGGAATCACTCTTGGCCGTAAAACCTTTCGCCCCTTTTCAATATGAGTGATGGTCTTTTTGAAACTGTCAGCACGTTTCCCGATCCCGACTTTTTGGAACGGTATGAAGCGCTCGTCGGCTTGGATGCGACCAAGGAACGGCTTGAGAAAGAAGCTGAAGCTTTGCTACGGCCTGATTTGCTTGATAAATGGAGCCGTGAAAAGCATGGAGCGAGGCTTGCCGCGCTAAACTTGCTGCAACGGCGACCGCCACTCTTTATTTTTGCAGGCGACGTTGGTACGGGCAAAACCGAACTCGGCCTGACTTTCGGCGATAAGCTTGCACGGAACACTGGGCTCCATACACAACTGTTTTCGTTGAGCCTCCGGGCGAGAGGAATGGGAGCGGTGGGTGAAATGACGAAATTAATCTCTGATGCTTTTCAGCATATCCGAACAAAGGGTCCAAAACCAGTCGGACACGGCAAAAAGCCAACCGGGGCGGCCATCTTACTTATTGACGAAGCCGATTCCTTAGCGCAGTCGCGCGAACTCGCTCAAATGCACCATGAAGACCGGGCGGGAGTAAATGCTTTGATTCGTGGCATTGACGACATTGGCAATGCAAAGGTCCCATGTCTAATTGTGATGTGTACGAATCGCCTCAGTGCGCTCGACCCCGCGGTTCGCCGGCGTGCCGCAGCGGTATTTGAATTTGCGCGTCCGAATCAGACGTTGCGAAAGCATGTCCTTGAAGGACAACTCGCCGGCACCGGGTTGACCAAAAGCGAAATCGAGACGATTGCAAACCAGCTCGGTGAAACGAAATCAAGACCTTACGGCTACACTTTCTCGGACATCACTCAACGTTTCATTCCATCTTTGGTCTTGGCGGCCTATCCCAATGCCAAAATCAGCGCAGCGTTGGCGGCGACAGTGATTGAGTCAATGGCCCCCACACCGCCGTTTAAATCAGAATAGGCTTCCGGGTCACGCCGACTAACATGCTCATGTCAGAATACTGCAAATCAAGTGATGAGTTTATCGAGATGCTGGAATCGGCCTCGATTCGTGAGCGGCAGCTACTGCTTCGCAGTATCGAAAACCAATTTTCAATTGAAAGTGCTGTCGTTCTCTTCGATGAAGGCGAACTGGAGATCGCGAGTGGTCGGCTTCAGACACTTGTTACAGCCGAGGTACGCGATAAGCACGAAATCCAGATGACAAATCTCGCGTTGTGCGATTTGAACGCTTTTAGCCGAACCAGACAGGCGGTCATAAATCTTCTTGTAGAGATTCCGTCTCGCATCCACACGCAAGCGTGCTATCCGCTTCCAGAGCGAAACGGTTTTGTCGTCAAGGAACAGCTTCTTCGCGTTATCTGTAGGATCGAACACGATCGGGTTATAGTGATGGCCATCGCAAATGTGCGCATAGATCCACTCGGCAAGGTTTGGCGATATTTCACCCAGGCCAAGGGAGAGGACCTCATCAAGACAGGGGAACTTTACTTCCGAAGAGCAGATTTGCTTAGTGCCGATCCTTATGAGTGCAGGCTTCCGGTTAAAGTTGTGGAAGCTCGTAAGCGAGCATTGGAATCGGTGTATCCGGGGAAGAGCGGTGATTTCAGTGACTCGTTCGAACTAACGAGACAATCGACGTATATATGCTGCTGGACCATGAGGGAGCACGAATCATATCTCGCGTGGAAGCATTACTGCCGAGGCGGCACCGGAGATGACTTTACCGAAGGAGGTTTCGCTGTTCAAAGCACGCAACGACGCATCCTTCATCTTCACGCCGGTCTGAGAGCCACGCACGAAGTGCATTGTAGGCAAATCGGATACTTAGACCATTGGAATGATGATATTCCATCGCATGCCATAGGCGAAGAGGCATTTTGGAAAGCTAACTGGTTTTCGGACGAGCGAGAGATTCGTCTTGCAATACTTCGGCCGCACTCGTGGTCTAATTCTCCAGAGTGGAAAAAACCGGAGATCCCAACGGGCGAACGCGTTTCGATTGATTTGGAGGTCGTCGTTGATTCGATTGTTATCAATCCATTCGCTTCAACGGCTGACCGTGAAAGACTTGACAATTGTGTGAAGCATTACCGATCAAACCTCGCAAGCCGTCTTCGTGATTCGGTGATACTACGAAAACCGCCTCTCGAAACATTGCTATGAGCAACGCCGCGCAGTGATGACCACAAACGATTTCATCCCACAGAGGGAAGGCCGTCTAAAACAATCGTCTCCGGAACCAAGGCGAGATTCGTCCGTCCGGTTCCAATGGGGGAAGGAGGACACGTTTGAATCCATTTTCGCAATGAACAAGAACGCATTGATGCTTTTGCAAATGGCGCAAGATATAGGGTTTAATTTTGTGTTCCTCCTGTTCGAAGTAATTACGCGAGTACATGCCATTGGAGAAGCCCCAGCTTCTTTTTGTCACTTTCTTTTGCCCGAGAAAATCCGCACTTTCCACTGCTCCAGATTCGTCCGCTGCCTTGAAGATCATTCGGTTTCTGAGATTAAGCGTCAGGACTCTGGCCTTGTCCGCGCCAATGGGCGGAATGAATGATGTGGTGGACTGAGCCGCTGCCACGAGGGTCGCCTTCGCCTCACGCATCACGTCGATGCAGTTGTAATCGCTCATTCCGTCTTCGCTGGCGGTCACGAAGCGTTGAGCCTCATCTGCCCACAAAATTAGAAGGTTGTCGTCCTTCCGTTCCTCCTTTGGTTTATCGAATCGTCGAAGAACGTGGGCGTAAAAAAGCATTTTGAGAAACGTGTTGATGTACCTTCGCTCCCCCTGGAATTTCTGCGGCATCGCCACGCAAATTATTTTCCCTCGATCAATCTCGTCGAATTCAAAAGTATTCTCGGCCGGACAGAACACTTCGGCGATTTCCGGCGTCAGAAAGCTGTGAAGATAATTGGCAATCGTTTCCTTCACGCCGCCCAATTGTTCGGGAGGCTGATTTCGATACCGGTTCAGGAAATGATTGATGACAATTTTCTGCCTCTCCGTTTGGCGACCGTTCGCAAGTTCATCCATCGCTTCGACAAGCGCGAGTTCATCGAGCAACAGTTCGTTCGCGTTTTCCAAGGTCACATCCATTCCACTTTCGTAAAGTGCTTCAAGACCAAGTCCGACGTGCGTCTGCGCCTGATTCTTGAAGAACGATTTGTCTCCCTGCTGTCCCAAGCTCGTTGCCGTATCGACGACAAACTTGGCATACGTGGTGAACGGAATTCTGCGATCCGAAGTGAGGTTGTAGGTGTGGTTCGGCTTCCAGTCGGCGGGGGCTCCTTCGGGACGTACTTGAAGCAAAATCAAATCGTTCTGACGATTGAAATGGACAGCCATTTCCTTTAGCGTTTCCCAATAAACGCCCTTGTCATCAATGCAGAGACCTCCCCAACTCGGTTCGTTTTGGAATACCTGGTAAAGCAGTTGTGTTATTCCCGACCGTGTTTTGCCGGAACCGGTGTCTCCTGTAATCAACCAGCCTCGGCAAAAATCCTCACGCGACCAGGACAGTCCTTTCAATTTCACGATGGGTGGTGATTTTGAACGCCTGGTGAGCAGGGTCATGAAGCCGAATCCGGCGAAGATGGCCGCGAATAGCCATGAGATTGGCTTTGTGAGGGTTTGGAGAAAATATCCTGCCACCGCGAGGGAGAGGATAAAAGTGGTAGTGCTCAACGAGTTCATGGCGTTCAAAGCATAAATTTACCAATGATCATCCCGGCGATTAAGGCTCCGACGGAAACCAGAACCACTGTGAAATAAGGGAACATCCAAAGGTCACTTTTGATTTTTGGGACGGCGCGAAGTTCCCGAATGACTTCGCCGGTCTGTTTGCTGAATGATTTGGCAATTCTGTCGAGTTGCTCAATGTCCCGCCGAATGTCAGGCGGCGATGCATCCGGTGATCTTTCGCTTTCGAGGAATGCCTCCCAAAGTTCAACCGTGGCCAGAAGCGGATCGTCATCGGCAATGTTGTGCTTCTGTTGCCATTCGAGGACGGCATTTCGCAACTCCTGCTTTCGCGGGGCTTCGGTCACGCGTTCGCTCCTTTTTCCTTCGGGGATTTGCTCTGCGGTAGCAAAAGGTCGCGCGCTGATTCAATTTGTTCGTTCAACTTGCGTTGCCAGTTCTTGAGCCTCTGGCGGTCCATAACAGAAAAGTGTGAATGCCGGAGAGCTGGTGTGATGGTGCATCCGGCTTGGTTCAACCCGACAACCAGCCAATCCTGAAGTTTCGGCATCTCGATTTCCTTTCCTCCCAAGCCATTCAGGAGGCGGTTGCGGGTTTTGCTCTGCTCGTAAATTCCGAATTGCTCGCTGAAGCAATGGTTTTTTACGACAACGTAATCGGCGTCGCTGCCGAGCCGCTCGGTTAAAACCTGGATTTGCTTTACGCTGTCAGGCTCATGATTCACGGGTGAGACCAAGGTCAGCGACGCGCCAAGTTCCCGTAGGACATCGAAAACGTCCAGTTCGGTGAAGTACTCGAGAAAAATATCCGTTGAGGCCGCGCGACAATCCACGATTACGAGCGAATGCGAGGTCAGTTCGGAAAACAGCCCATCAATCGCGGTCGGTTTGGAAAGGTCAACGAAACTTGCTTCCGGGTGAAAACGCTTGAGCGTCGAATTCTCGTTGTCGGTATCCAAGGCGACATGTTCAACCGACGAGTCTTTTAGGTACTGAATAAAATTGACGGCAAAGAAACTCTTTCCGACCCCTCCCTTGCCATTGAGAACCAAATCGAGTCGTTTGTGTTTGCCTGGTCGTTTCATAGATTTCAGAGGTCCTCAATTCGAGCGATGCGCGGACCTCGTTCGGCTTTCGCTGTCGCGGGTCTCGGCGTCTTCGCCTCGCTTGTTTCGTTTCGTGTTTGCTTACGTGATTTGGTGTGGATGCTGCCGTTCCGAGAACGTTTTCGCCGTGAGGGCTTCTGTTCAATTGCTTCACGGTAAAATCGGCGAACGGTTTCATGGGATACTTGGACCGAATGCTTTTTCAGGATTTCCGCGATGGTCGCGAATGCAGCGCCCCTACCTTTAAGATCCCGAATTTCGTTTTTGAACGGCGCCAGAGTTTTAAATCGCACCCGGCGCGAAGGCTCAAAGGTCTCGACGACTGAAGCCAGGGCGGAACGAACTTCCGTCATTTGGGTTGCGCTGTTCATGGGGTCGAGATGCCGGCCTGTTGCCGGCCAAATTGAAATGTGGTTGTGGCAATGTTGCCGACCGCTTGTGGCGAAAGTTGCGGTTTGAGTTGCGCAACACTTGCCAGCGTGGTTGTGAACGCTGTGGAAAAACCCCTAACGCTCGTTAGGAGTAGGGCGTCCACATGTAATTTCAATGTATCCACGCCATTCAACGTGCCTCCTCTTTGTGGAAAGATTGTCCGCAGTTCTGGACAAACTGAATGGTTGTTGCGCTTAAAGTTGCCGTGTGCTCACCGCCAAAGCGCAATACAGCCTTGGCAACGCGGAGAAGTATTTCAAAGAACATCTCTCTGCGGGTGACTATTACGCGGAAGGCAATCATGTGCCTGGCGAATGGTTCGGGCTGGGTGCGAACGAATTGAAACTGAGAGGCAAGGTCCGCATGGATGATTTCGTTAAACTCTGCCGGAACATCAATCCGAATTCGGACGAGCGATTGACCCAACGGCAGAAAAACAAAAACCGACGGGTGTTTTACGACTTCACGCTCTCGCCGCCGAAATCGGTTTCAATTGTGGCATTGGTCGGTGGTGATCGTCGAATCGAGGAATCGCACCAACGCGCTGCCAGAATTGCGGTTTCAGAATTGGAAACATTCGCGGCCGCTCGGGTTCGCAAGAACGGAGCATCCAGCTATCGAACCACCGCCAATGTGATTGGAGCCTTGTTCCATCACGACACGTCCCGTGCGCTGGACCCGCACTTGCATTCCCATTGCGTCATATTCAATGCGACGCGCGACCCGGTGGAAGATCGTTGGAAGGCCCTCGAAACATACGAAATGCTGTCGGCCTGCAAATACGCGGAGAACGTTTACTACCACGAGCTCGCCAAAGATTTGAGGCGGTTTGGATACGAATTGGAAAACAATCGCCGTGGCGACTTTGAAGTGATGGGAATTTCACCGGAGCTGATCGCCCGTTTTTCCAAACGGCACATTGAAATCGACCGACAAACAGAAGCACTCCTGGAGGCCGCGCCTGAGAAGCGAAACGGGAACTTGAAAGATATTCGCGAGAATCTGGCTCATAACAAGCGGGCGCGGAAAATCAAAGACATTGGACGCAGCCGCTTGGCTGTTCTTTGGGACGGACAGCTTTCACGAGAAGACGAGCTGGCCCTTTCCCAACGGCGGCAAGTGAACTATCGCCAATCGGCAAAAACACAAATTGCCGCTACTGCCGCAATTACCTGGGCTGAACAGCACTTGTTTGACCGTCGTTCCGTCGTGAATGAGTTCGAATTGTGGCGACACGCTCTCGAACATGGACGCGGACAGAATTTCTCGTTGAAGCACGTTCAACTGTTGACGAAGCGGCGACCGTACGTTCGCAATGAAGCACTCCCGAACAAGGTCACAACGCGGAGCACCCTTGAACGGGAAAAGGCAATTGTGGCACTGGCGCAGAACGAGCAAGGCCGGTATTCCCCGCTCAACCCAAAGTACGCCATCGGAAACGGCTTGCTCGACGCGGAGCAATGCAAGGCCGTGCAACATATTCTAACCTCACAGAATTTCGTCACGCTGTTCCGGGGAGCGGCAGGAACCGGAAAAAGTTTTACCCTCAAGGAAGTGCGGACTGCGTTAGTTGATGGTGGCCATTCAGTTCAGGTCTTGGCACCGCAACGTCAACAAGTCCTCGATTTGGAGAGAGACTTGAAGTCCAGGGGACAAACCGTGAGCGAATTCCTGACCAAAAGAGCGATGGAGAGAGGAGCCGTAATCATCGTGGACGAAGCGGGTCAAATTGGTGCCAAGCAAATGCTCCAGTTGCTGGATTACGTGCGCGAGAGCAATGGTCGATTGATTCTCTCCGGTGACACACGCCAGCACGGGCCGGTGGAGGCGTCGGACGCCTTGCGCGCCATCGAGAAATACGCGGGGTTGGGTGCGGCGGAACTTACGACGATTCGCCGTCAGGACCCGAATCTGGCAAAGACCAGAGAGGAAAGAAAAGGAATTGAGCAATATCGCCTAGCTGTGGACGAGGCGCGTAACGACAAGTTCAAAGATTCGTTCGACCGGCTGAACCGCAAGAATTCCATCACTCAATGTGGATTGTTCGAGCAGCATGAGTTCCTCACGAAACGTTACCTTGAACTCGCGGGGGAAGATGTTTCGGTTGTGGTGGTTTCACAAACCTGGTCGGAAATCCACAAAGTGAACGAAAGCATCCGGGATGGATTGCGAAAAAGGAACGCGCTCGGATCGGAAGACGTGTCGGTTCTCGCATTCGAGCGCCTTGATCTGACGGACGCCCAAAAGAGGGATAAGCGGTTTTATTCGGACGACAGTATCATCATTCTCAGCAGGGACGTGGCGGGATTAAAGCGCGGCACGCAATGCCGGTTGCTTGAGATTAACACCAGGAATCTGATCGTCGAAGGAAGTGGGAAAATCCGCCTTATTCCTTTCACGCACCTTGACCGCGTCACCGTATGTGAACCGAAGGAGCTTGCGCTGACATCGGGAGACCGTCTGCAATTAAAGGCAAACGGGAAAACATCAGACGGCAAGCAAATCGCCAATGGGGAAATTGTAACGGTCAAAAACGTTCAGCCGGATGGACGGATACAATTGCAGGACGGTAGAACATTGGACGCGAACTACGGTCAATTCGTTCGCGGTTACGCGGTCACATCCTACGCCGCTCAAGGCAAAACTGCGGATTACGTCATTTTTTCGGATTCAGCCATAAAGGCTGCGACCAATCAAAAGCAATGGTACGTCACAATCTCGCGTGGTCGGAAGGGAATTGACATTTTCACACGAGACAAACACGAGCTTCGAGAAAATGTCGTTCGGTCTGGCAACCGGGAATTGGCGATGGAATTGTCAGAAAACAAGGTAGCTTTGGATTCGCAGTCGCCCAAGAAACGGCAAGCGTTGAGACGTGGCGCACACGTTTAACGAGTGCGCCTCACCTCGCCGGGACGGCGACTCATTCTCTTGGTTTGATCCACGGGAAATCCCGCGATTACCCTCCTCGCAACGCTCGCTTTCGTCGCGCAGATGAGCAATCTTTGGCCGCTCAAATGGCCTTTGATCGCGAAGCGATAAAACTGCGGGCGGCAGACCTTGCCGCCAAGGGGGTCTTTATTGGAACCTCGTCGTGGAAGTACGAGGGCTGGTTCGGTCAACTCTACGCGCCAACGCGGTACGAATATCGCGGCAAGGTGGCGAAAACACGTTTCGAGCGAGACTGCTTGAGCGAATATGCCGAGGTGTTCAAGACGGTTTGCGTTGATGCCGCTTATTACAATTTCCCGAGTTGCGAGTATCTCCAAAGGTTGGCGGATCAGGTGCCCGATGATTTCCGCTTCGGGTTCAAGGTAACCGATGCGCTGACGATCAAGAGATTTCCAAACCTTCCTCGGTTCGGCGCGAAGGCTGGCCAGAAGAATCAGGACTTTCTGAACGCCGACCTGTTCGCGACTGCTTTCCTCAAACCGTGCGAGAACATTCGCCAAAAAGTGGGTGTGCTAATGTTCGAGTTCTCACGTTTTTGGCCAACCGATTATGAACATGGACGGGATTTCGTGGCCGACCTTGATGTGTTCCTCGGGAATTTGCCGAAAGGTTGGCCCTACGCGATTGAGATGCGGAACAAGTACTGGCTCCGCGACGAGTACCTCGGGTGCCTCGCGCGGCATGGCGTCACACACGTTTTCAATTCCTGGGACGCGATGCCGCCCGTTAACGAGCAAATGGCCATTCCTGGCAGTCGGACGAACCCGGAATTGATCGCAGCGCGATTCCTGCTGAAGCCGGGTCGGAAGTATGAAGATGCGGTGAAAGCATTTCAGCCTTACAAAAGAACGCAGGAAGTGAATGAGGACGCGCGAAAAGCGGGGGCCGGGATCATCGTCGAAGGGGAACGCTACGAACCGCGTCGGAAGACATACATCTACGTCAACAATCGGCTGGAAGGAAATGCGCTTGAGACGATTGCAGCGATGCTGTCGATGGCAGAAGGTCAGGGCCTCTACCAATAGAATATCCAATGAAGCTCTTGGCCGCCGCAAAACAAGACGTGATCGAGATTGAAAAGGAAATTGATTCCGAGTTCCGCCAGTTGCCTTTTCCGCACAGTGACTCCGCTGTTTCAAAATGGCATCTGTTCACTGTGTTCGAGGACGGTATGCGCAACACGTTATGGACTCTTACTCGAAACCTGCGCCCAGATAAAATGAACGAAGAGTTATCCGGGTTCAATCAGCTACTCGATCGGTGCAAATACGGTCTTCGATACGGGCTTGAACGAATCTGCCGAGAGCAATCGCCAAGCAGCACAACTTCACTATTGGTGGATCGAGGAATCATTCCACAGGCTTACGAAGCGGCAGCCAGTTTTTTGCGATTTGGAGACGACTATCTTTTGGCTTCGCGGGCTCTTGGAAGCTATTATGCGGGGAACGCTGCGGCCTTTCGGAACGACTCCGGGAGTGTTCTGATTCTCAGATCTCCCAACGACACTCTTGCCTATTCGGCGCTCGATCTTTTCATTCAGGGGACTCAAGAGGCTGGCACACCATTGGTTGCCTTGATTAGGGCATTTGTGCAGCCGGAATACTTCGACGTTTCCATAAATGCCATAGCCAATCAAACCCGAGCAAATGGAGAGCGGATCGCTTATACCTTTGACCCATTTCTCTGCAATCAATTGATGCAGGCCATTCCGAATCCAAAAACGATTGTTCCCGATCAATGGCTGTTCCCGTGGGGCAACTCTCCAAACGTCCATAAGGTTTTTGAGGCGTTGCAAGCGCGTTGCCTTCTCCATCTTCTTTCCATTCACTTCAGTGCGATTCGTTTTGGAATTCGAGGATATGGCTTGTCGGATGTTTGCCCGTTGTTCTCAAAAAGTGTCCTTGTGTCTGAGTTGAGCACGGTATCAGGAATAAATCATGCAGATGTCGCTTCAGCTATCAACGCCCTAACGTACGGAACTGACACGGAGACGCCTGACCCTGCACTTCAGCCATTGGTCCCATTATCCGAAGGCGTATTGCTTGCGCCGACCTTGCTGATTCTGACGTCGAACCATCCGCGCAACTATTTATCCCTGCACGCAAGGGTTGATTCGCCGTCCTTTGATCGCCAAAGCGAGTTGTTTGAATTGGGTATGTCGAGTCGAATAGAACAGATTGTAAGAAATCGTTTCTCAACGTTCCGGATGCATACATTTCTGCCGAACCGAAAGGATGTGGGCGAGGTCGATTTGGTTGTAGCCGACAATCAATCGAAAACAATCTTGCTTGCTGAACTGCGTTGGCTGCTACAGCCAGGCGACCCGCGCGAGGTAAATAATCGCATGAAAGTGTGTCGTGAAAAAGTCATGCAGTTGAAGAAAAAACTCGATGCGGCGCGGACAATAGCCGAGCCAATTCTGAAAATGCTTGGAATCGCCGATAATGGGCAATCATGGCACGTTTTGGGTGTGGTAATTGTTGATGGGTTTATAGCAGTTGGGCCGGAATCCGAAACGATTCCAATAATTCCGGTACCAATTTTTGAGATTGGGTCGATTCATTGCAAGAATCTAAAGTGTTTACATCAATGGTTGGTTAGCGGCGTATGCCTTCCGCAACAGGGGCTCCATTTCAATTCGTCCCCCGTGACGGCAAAATTTCGCAAACATCGTGTACGTTGGGGCGGCTTTAGGATTAGGCACGGCAGTCAATATTTACCAAACTACGTCGCAGCGACAGCCGCCAAATTCGAAAGTCAGGAATCGGTCCCGCCTTGACAAATATTCGGAGATACTGCTCAACTGAGCAGTATGGTTGAATTGAGCAAAAAGCAGGAAGCGGTTCGGGGCTTCATCGCCTCGGAATTGACCGCAGGTCGGTCCTGTCCCAGCCATCGGGAAATCGCGTCGCACTTCGGGTTTTCCAGCTCTTACGCCGCTGCGTGTCACGTCCGGGCACTCATTAAGAAAGGCGTCCTCCTCGCCGATTCCGGTAAGGCACGGTCGCTGCGATTGGCCGAATCGCACAGGCCCATTCGCCAGCCCGTCATTTTTAGCATTCCCGTGTTCGGCTCGATTCCCGCCGGGTTTGGACAGGAGAAAGAGCAAGAATCAGAGGGATGCGTGACCGTTGACATCGCGACAATTGGATTCAAACCAACTCGGAACACGTTTGCCCTGCGCGTAAGCGGTGATTCCATGATTGGGAAACACATCTGCGACGGAGACATTGTCATCCTGGAGCACGGGCCAGATCCCCGACCGGGACAAATCGTGGCCGCGCTGATGGATCGCAAGAGCACCCTGAAAACGTTCCTCTTAAAAAACGGCAAACCTTTTCTCAAAGCCGAAAATCCGAAGTATCCCGACCTGATTCCATCTGACGAATTGATGATTCAAGGCGTATTCCGTGCGCTCATTCGCAAAGCGAAAGAATGAGGCGGATGGACAGCGTTTGACCAATTCATGATCACGAGCCCAACTGCACAGAAATCAAATGTCGCGAGTGATAGTCCATCTGGACGCGGACGCTTTTTTCGCCGCCGTCGAGCAAGCAGCGGACCCGAAGCTGCGAGGGAAAGCCATCGCCGTGGGCGGCGAGCGGCGCGGCATCATCGCGTCGGCTTCGTATGAGGCACGCAAATTTGGCGTTTACACGCCGATGCCCACGGTGCGGGCGCGGAAACTTTGCCCAAAGCTGATTGTCTTGCCCGGAGATTTCGAGCGTTACGAACAGTTTTCGAACTGGATGTTCGGTTACTGCTACGATTTCACCCCCGATGTGGAGCAGACCTCCATTGACGAAGGATATTTCGATCTTTCCGGGGCGCGAAAACCTCCGGTGGACATCGCTCGAAAGATTCGGGACGCGATTGGTCAAAAATTGAAAATCACCGTCAGCGAAGGAATCGCGACGAACAAGCTAATCAGTGCCGTCGCTTCAAAATTGACGAAGCCCGCCGCATTCAACGAAATCCAGCCCGGTAAAGAACGTGAGTTTTTGCATCCGCTCTCAAACAAGTGGTTGCCTGGCGTGGGTCCCAAAACAAGCCTGCGGTTAAATGCAGCCGGTCTTTTACAGATTTGCCACGTTGCGGCCACTCCTCTGGAAATGCTCGAACTGCTCCTCGGAAACCAGGCGGCGGGAATTCGTCAATTTGCGCACGGTGTTGATGAGCGTCCGCTGGTTCCAGCGCGGGAACCGGCGAAGAGTTTCGGTCACCAGGAAACCTTTGGCAGTGATCTCACGGACGAGGAATTCGTCGAGGCGACCTTGCGGCGCATGGCGGACAGTTTGTTTGCGAAAGTGCGTGAGGAAGGCCGAAGCATTCGGACGCTGACGGTCAAGGTCCGCTACAACGACATGGCTGAAGATCAGTTGAGCGAGAGCCTTCTTGAACCGACCGACTTGGAAACTGATGTGTATGGCCGTCTTCACCAGATGCTGAGGCGGGCATGGAAACGGCGAGTCAGCCTGCGGCTGGTTTCACTGAAGTTGTCGAATGTATATGACGGTCGCTTTCGGAGTGAACTGCCGCTGGAAGTTTCCGCGCAGCGGCAGGACGCGCATTCGCGGGTCGCTGCGGTAATTGATGAACTCCGCAAGGCGCGTGGTCACTCGGTCATTCTTCGAGGACACGATTTTCTTCTGCGGAAGGGACCGCGCGAATTGCTGGCTCCGGCCGATGGCGCACGCGCACCGCAGAAAGCAAAACTCCAAGTCGTGATCCGGGTAAGGCGGGCGACCTATGTTCCGTTGCGCTGTCACAGTTATTACTCATTTCTCGATTCGACACTTTCACCCGCTTCGATTGTGCAACTGGCGAAACAAAACGAGTTGTCGGCAGTCGCCATGACGGACACCGGCAATTTGCACGGAGCCGTCGAATTCGTACAGGCCGCGCAGCTCGCGGGCATTAAACCGATCATCGGTGCAGAATTACGGATTGGCGCAAGTCCGCTCCTCCTTTATGCAGCGAACTCCACCGGTTATCTGAATCTTTGTCGGCTGCTTTCGCAACATGCGGAAAGTGCGGAAGTCGATGAAGCCTCAGTTGCGGCGAAACAACGCCAACCGTTAAAGCGGTCGTGCCTGGGTCAGCACAGCGACGGGCTGCTTGCGATCAGTTCAGATTCATCATTGGCGGAAATGTTTCCCGGTCGCTTCTACCGGGCCGCGACAAAGCGGGACGGAGCCATCGCATGTCCTGCCGTGCATTACGGGACCGCAGAAGACCGTCGTCGTTACGACATTCTCCAAAGCATCCGCACGCTCACATTGCTCGAACACGAGCACCCCGAAAAGCGGCAAGGCGGGCATTTGCATTTTCGCACATCAATCGAATTCGAAGGGATGTGCGGTCAGCATCCAGAATGGGTTCGCGCCACGCATGAGATTGCAGAACGATGCGAATTTGCGTTTCCATTCGGCAAGCCACAATTCCCGGCATTTGTTCCATTCGATGGTTCCTCATCAAGGCAGTTTCTCCGCGAGCTTGTGTTCGACGGACTCCGGCGTCGTTACGTCGGCAAGCGGATCGTGTCTGATACCGGCGCGGACGTGCCGCTCGCGCGAGTAAAAGCACAGGTGGAAGAGGAATTAACCATTATCGCGGATGTGGGATATGAGGATTATTTTCTCATCACTTGGGATTTGCTGAGAACCTGCCGCGAACGCGGGATCGAATGGATTACGCGGGGCAGCGCGGCTGATTCGCTCGTGTGCTATTGCCTGGAGATTTCGGACGTGTGTCCGATTCGATTCGGCCTTTATTTCCGAAGGTTCCTCAACAAAGAGCGGATGGCGCTTCACAAACTTCCCGACATCGACATTGATTTTGCACACGACCGAAAAGATGACGTGGTGAAAATCATTTTCGAGAAATATGGCCACGAGCATTGTGCGGTCGTGGGTGGGTTTTCGACCTTTCAGGCACGAAGCGCATTCGCTGACGTGGCCAAAGTGCTCGGCTTGTCCGAACACCAGGTACGACGGTTCACCGAACACTTCCCGTGGGGCTTCGGTAGTGGTTGGGTGCCGGATGAACCTGCCCCGAAGGGCGGGGCCGAACTGATCGAGCTGCTTCGTTCCAATCCTGAAACGCGCAACTTGCCGTTGAGCGAAGAGCCGTTCAAAACGGCAATTGAAACGGCAGGCTTCCTCGACGGCTTTCCTCGCCACCCGAAAATGCATCCCTGCGGCGTCGTGCTTTCCCGCCAACCGATGCACTCACTGACGCCGACATTTATTGCCAATAAAGGCTATGCCACGACTCATCTCGACATGGATGCGGTGGAGGCGGTCGGTTTGGTGAAGATGGATATTCTGGCACAAGGCGGACTGGCAGTGATGCGTGACGCGAAGGAATCACTCACGAAACGAGGCGTAACGGTTGATCTTATCGGCTTGCAACCGTGGGAAGATCCAGAAGTGTGGGAAATGATCGCCAGCGGTGGCGCTCGTGCTGTGCATCACATTGAAAGCCCGGCGATGGTGGGACTCTGCAAGATGACGAACGTTCGCGAAATTGACGGACTCGTCGCCATCGTCAGCGTCATTCGCCCTGGCGCGGCCAACGAGGACAAAAAGCGAAAGTTCACACGCCGCTACCAGAAAATGGAGCCGCCGGAGTATCCGCATCCGTCATTGGAACCGTGCCTGCGGAGCACATTCGGCCTTGTCGTGTACGAGGAGCATATTCTGCAAATTAGCGAAGCCTTCGCAGGACTGAGTCCAGGTCGCGCCGACATGTTGCGGCGGGCACTCGTGAAACAAAAGCGATGGGACGTGCAAGAGATAGGTAAGGAATTCTTTGCTTCGGCGCGGGAGCGCGGACATGAGCAAGCGAAGATTCAGGAAGTCTGGAGTCTCATCACTGGCTTTAGCGGCTACGCTTTCTGCAAGGCACACAGCACGGCATACGGCGTCGAGGCTTATCAGGCCGCGTGGCTGAAGCGTTATTATCCGGCAGAGTTCATGGCCGGCGTCCTCACCAACGGCAAAGGCTTTTACCATCCGCTTGTTTACGTGCTGGAATGTCATCGCCTCGGACTCAAGCTCGTGCCTCCTTCTATCAACGAGCCCGGTCCCGCATTCCTCCCGAAGGATCAATCCATCCGTGTGCCGCTCACGCACGTCAAGGGACTCACGGCACGCACGGCTGCCGCAATAATTGCCGCCCATGAACGTTCCCCATTTACTTCGATGGCTGATTTCTTCCATCGTGTTGCTCCATCTGGCGAAGAGCTCGAAGCGATGATCCGTGGCGGGGCTTTCGATGAATTCCGTGAAACGCGAACACGGCAATTCTGGCAGGCACAGCATCTCCTGAGAACCTATGGCGGTTCAGTTGAATCCAAGCAAGGTTGGCTCGTGCCGCCACCGGGACTTGAGCAGTTGCCAAGCATTCCCCTGAGCGAACCGTCGCGCCGTGAGCGACTGGAAGCGGAAACGGACTTGTTCGGCTTCGCCGTCAGCGGGCATCCGCTGGCGCTTTTTGATAATGTGGCCTGGGAAACTTATTGCCCGGTAAAACGTCTCGGCGAGTTCGTTGGGGAAACTGTCACAACCTGTGGCCTTGTCGTGGAGCAGCGCACCCACCACCAAGTCACCGGCGAGCCGATGAAGTTTCTCAGCATTGCAGACTGGACAGGGATAACCGAAACAGAGCTTTTTGCGCAAACCTACAAAAGCCACGGGCTGGCGACTGTTCGCTACCCCGTCCTTGAGATCGAAGCGAAGGTCGAACCGTACGAAAACGCACGCGGCTTTTCCCTGCGGGCCTTGCGGGCTGGGAAACCGAGAACGATTTCCTAATCATTTCTTCAGCGTTTCGAGAAATGCCTTCGAAGTTTGCCGCAAGTGATTCACGAATTCTTTTGTGGCGCGGCTTTGTTCATGCCCTTTCCGCCAAACGACACTCACGCTGCGAGTTGGTTTCGGATTTTCGAGGGAACGATACACGAGTGGAATTCGTCCGCTGATGCGGGCCATTTCCGGAACAAGTGAGATTCCCAAGCCTGCCATGACGAGCGACTGCACCGTTTCAATTTGAGAATTCTCCAATACAAATTGCAGGTGCAAATCGCCTTGCTGACAGAACTTTGAAATTTGATCACCGGGGCCATGCACTTCCTTGATCAAAATGAATCGCTCAGCCTCCAAATCCTTCAACTCGATTTTCTCTTTGATTGCAAGCGGGTGCTCTGAGGGGACGGTTAAGAGCAACTCTTCGGTGAAAAGCGTTTCCTGCACAAAACCATTGTCGGGAATTGGGGGACTCAAGAGGGCCAAGTGGAGTTCGCTCACGTCGATACGGTGCAGCAACGCTACGGCTCTGTCCTCGACCACGACGACTTCCAGCGCGGGATATGTCTGCGCGAATTGTGCGAGTACGCGAGGAATAAAATACGGGGAAATCGTCGGTAGGACCCCGACCCGCACGGTGCCTCGCCCTATTCCATTCCTTTCGGCCATCTCCTGTTTCGCCTGCTCGACTTCATTTATGATTTTCAGCGCATGTCGGTAAAGAATCTCGCCCGAGGCCGTAAGGACAGTACCACGTTTTGACCGAACAAAAAGCTTCGTGTCCATTTCTGCCTCTAACCTCTGCACGGCCTTACTTAAAGACGGTTGTGCAACACGACACCGGTGCGCCGCCTGGCTGAAATTGCCAGTCGCGGCGACAGCCACAAAATCCCTGAGTTGATGGAATTCCATGCCCTTCGACTCCGAGCGACACTGCTTCCACTTTCCTCGAACGCACCCAACGCTCGCGCATGTCGCATATCTGAAAAAAGCACATCCTGTTCCGATGGCATATCGAAAGGGGTAGGTGTTTACCCACTTTGTAACATCGGAAATGTTACGGAACGAAAGTCGGATTTCCCCCGCGCGTTTCGATAGCCGCACGGAATGTTGCTGATAGACACAAGATATTTTTAATCCGCCCGGAGCGAGTCTATGTTCTGCAAGTTTATGAAGAATTTTCGCTCCATCATCAGCGAAAGATTCTCCCAATGCTCGCCTCAATCACGGGGCGTCAGCGAGAAGGGAGAGAATGAAGGCAAGAAAAATACGGAATCTTATCGGTCCGCAGGTTCGACGTTTGAGAAGCGCCAAGGATTGGTCCCAAGAGAAGCTCATGTTCAAATTACAAGACCAAGGTTGGAATATCTGCCGTCAACGAATCGCGCGAATTGAATCATGTGAAGCCTGGGTCAGCGATTTTGAGATTCTCTTGATCGCTACGGTCTTGGAAGTTGAGGTCTCGGAACTTTTGGTCATGCCAAAGGTCGAACCGAAGCAGCCGCTTTACATCGCTCTCTCCAATCTGCTCGCAGGGCAGGTAAAAACTCTGGCATCGCCAGATGAGATTCTCACGGAGCGAAGTCTTCGCTGCCTTCCCATCGAAACCGCCGAGCAATGACGTTTGTCCTGAATTGCGGACAACCAAAGGTCGGAAAGCCGGTAGATTCTCCAATAGAAAGAAAGATTGCATGGAAACCGGAATGCCAACTTTGCTCGATCCCCGACCGCAACCGCAGGAGCGGGTCGCGTATAGTGTCCATGAAGCGGCACAAATGCTGGGGGTCCATTACTTCAGCGTGTATTGGCTGATCCAGCAGAAAAAACTGCATGCCTGCCGCGCTCTGCCTGGCAAACTGCTAATTCCGCGCTCTGAACTTCTGAGGCTATTGCACACCGAATAACGGAGGTCACTATGTTGAAAAAACACGGTCAAATCTGCCAGCACAGCGTCCCCGAATATTCGGGAAGGCTTACGGACGCGGAATTCGCGGCGTACAATGCGGTGTTCGCCTCCGTTGAAGGCGATTTCAAAGAACTTGTTCGAATCGCGGACGGCTTGGGCCAACTCGAAAAATCAATGCCAAGCTTTCTCGAAAAGCTGTCTTCACCGAGCGTTCAGAGTTTGACCGGGCAAGACGGATCGGAATGGAAGATTCTTGCGCCCCTGCCGGTCACCCCGTCCGGAGAAATGCTCTGGTGCAAACGCCAGTTCGGAGAAATGGAAGAATTTGCCGTCGTCGAACGTTTCGACCCAAATTCGCCGCTCGCAATTGCCCAGGGCGAATTCGATGTGCAGATGACGGATTCTGACCCGTTGCGGCTCTTGCGGGATTTTATCAATGCCCGCCGCGACGCGGCGCAATTGTTTGCGAATGACATCATCGCCACGGCCAAAGAGCAAGTGGCTGAAAATCATCCCGGTGAAAACCTAAACCGGGTTCTCGACGCCATTTCTCAGCGATGCACCAAGAGCATCTCCGCTGAGGAAAGGATTTCATCCAGTCAGACCCGGCGACAAGGCGAAGGAATGCACGTTTAACGACTGAGAAAGCGAAAGCTATGGGCACCGCGATATCAGAAGCAACACAACAGCCGGTCGAAAAACGAGAGCGTCTCTCATATTCGATTCACGAAGCTGCCGAGCTTCTCGGGGTGGACTATTTCAGCGTGTATCGCCTCATCCAACGGCGGAAGCTGCGGGCCTGTCGCGCCCTCCGGGGCAAATTGCTCGTTCCTCGAACTGAGCTTTTGAAACTGTTGAACACCGAATGAACGGGGGCTGATATGCTCAAACGAAACGGACAACCTTGTCAGCGCACCGTTCCCGATTATTCGGGGCGGCTCACCGATTTCGAATTCCTCGCCTACAACACGGTCTTCACTTCGGTCGAGGAAGATTTCAAGCAGCTCTCCGCCATTACCGATTCTCTGACGGATTTGGAACGTTCCTTTCCTCATTTGTTGGAGGCAAGCGAAGGGGCCGTGAACAGTTTCAACGGAGTCGTGCCGGACGAAAACGGCAAGCAATGGAGCGTGGTCGCGCCTCTGCTTAAATTGAAGCGCACCGAGTTATTGTTCTGCAAACGAGTGATCGAGGGCGAAAGTGAATTTGCTGTTGTTGAGCGCCTCGACCCGAATTCACCGTTGGCACAAGCCAAAGGGACCTGGCAGCTACAGATGACCAGCAACGATCCTCGATTGCTGCTCCAAGACTTCATCGAGGGCGAACGACAAACGGCCCAGCTTTACGGGCAGGACATCGTTGCAAATTCGAGGGAAGCGATTGACGAGAAATACCCGGACCGAGATTTAAGCCGGGTCGTCAAAGCCATCGCTCAACGATGCACAAAGAAAATCTCGACCGAGGAAAAAGTCATTCCAATTCAAACACGCCGACGTTCGGAAGGCGTCCACGTTTAAGGAGGCTGCCGTGCCCGACTTCAATACATTGTTCCCCAACTTCACCAGCCGATGCGTGGACTTGCAGAACATGCTAATCCCAATCGCCTATTTGCTGATCGTGGGCGGAATGATCACGGCAACGATTACAGGCCATCGCAGCGGCGGAGCCTACATCCGAACGTTTGGCCGGACCATCATCTTCATTGTGCTGATGACGTTTCTCGTGTCCTGGGGAAACTCAATCAGCACAGTGGTGGACTCGACCGTAAAAGACGTGCTGAAGGTTAATCCGACCAAGGTTTACGATGATTACCAAAAGGCTTTGGAAATGCAGAAGGCCGCGGAAGGGGACAAAAGCTGGTGGGAAAAGGTCTTCGAGTGGCGAGCGTCTCTCCTGGAAGCGATTCTGACTGGCATCTTCTTCTTCTTCGGCTGGATTGCCGGAGCGCTTGTTTGGTGGGCCTACCTGCTGCAAACGGTGATCTTGTTTGTGGGCTATGGTCTCTCTCCAATCTTTATTGGGTTTCTTGCGTTCCAAAGCCTGCACGAAGTCGGAAAGAGATACTTTCTGAACCTGATTGGGGTGATGATCTGGCCGCTCGGTTGGGGCGTGGCCGGATTGGTCACTCAAAGCATGATCGATTTCATGACGGATCGAACCTTTTTGCACGCCAATCCCCTCGTTGGCGGGGACATTTACTCGTTTCAGAATTTGATGGGCGTGGCGTTCCTGGGGATTTGGTTAATTTTCAGTACGATCGCCGCTCCGGTAATCATCCAAAAGGCGGTCGCAACCGGTTCGCTAGCTGCATCCCATCTTTTGGGCGGAGCATTTGCGGCGGGACGTGCGGCGATTTCAACAGGCGCGACGACGCTGGCGACGGTCGGGTCAAGCGTCTCAGGTGTTAGCGGAGCCGTTACGGCGGGCGTTATTACAGCGGGAACCGCCTTCGAATCGCTCGCTGGTGCCTCCTTAAACGGTGGCTCTGGGGGAGGGTCGTTGATTGGCTCGTTGGGGGAGATGCGAGCCGCAGGAGGCCCGAGCAACCGTCGTTCAAGGCAGACTGCCACTTTCCCCCCCGACGATCCGACGGGCGACAAAACAGTCGCTCAAATGATTCGTAAAACCCGGAATCCATATTCGTCGGAAAGTTGAACCGGGCCTTACTTCTGTCTGGGAATCGGCGGGGGCAACGGGAAGGGCTGGTGCTCCGGGTCATTATCGTGTCGTTCAATGCCCTCCAGATATTCCAATTCCCCAATCGGGTGCGAGCTGGTGGCGTCTTTCTTCCACACAGGACTTGCACCGGTAGAGAATTGGCGTGCGGGCGAAGCTGCTCCTTTCGAATACACCGCCCGCTTCGGTCTTGACCCGATTACGACCAAGACCGCGAGCACCGTTCCAATTCCCATGATGAGCAGGAATTCCATAAGCGAATTTAGCACACAGCCGTTTGTTTTTCACCCGCTACGACTTGGGGGATTTTGGAGAAAAGTTGTTCCAAGACATCCTTGTCAGCGCGTTCAATGAATTCGTCTCTCAACCCCTGCGGATCTCCGAATTCAAGGGGAAGAACTTCACGGTCCATCGCCGCCTTGGCCGCCTCGTGGTACTTCTCGATGGGAACGATCTGCACTTCCTCGTTGACTTGACCCCAAAAGATTTCCGTCGCGTTGCTGGAAGCCCACCAGGGGTATTTATATTTTGCCTTGGCCTTCGCGACTGCTTTCTTTTGGTCACTTCCGTTGGCGTGGTTTGCGTTCGTCCCCTGTGGCGGAAGGGCAAGCACGTTCGCGGGAACCGAGGCCGGGGTTGGCGTGGGCGTGGGCGTTTCTTCGGCGAAGATGACCTTCTGCGCCATGTCGGACGAGTGTTTATCCCGGAGATGCCCGTAGGTTTGCATCGCGAGCACGCCGCCGTCTTTGTGGCCGAGCCATTTGGCGACCGTCGGAATGGGCACTCCCGATTCAATGCAACGGGTGGCGAACAAATGCCGCAGGTCGTGATGGGTGAGATGATGCAGTCCAAGCTTCTTGCACCCGTTCTTAAGCGAGCGGTTGAATTTGCGCACGACGCAGACCGGTGAATTCAAAAACGCTTCCTCTCCCCGTTTCTCCTTGAGGCGTTCGAGCAGTTTCCGCATTTCGGGAATCATCGGAACGCGGCGCAACTCCCAATTCTTGGTTCCCGTTTCCGCATCGCCCCGAATGATGATTTCGCCCTTGGTGAAATTGCAGTCCCTTCCGAAAATATGCTTGGCCTCATTCAGGCGGGGTCCGGAATAGGCGAAGAACTGAATCGCGTCCGCGCAAGGTCCTCCTTTGCCGCTGCCGTTTCCACGGATGTGGTTGACCAACGCGACGAATTGGTCAGGCTCCGGGAGAATCAATTCTTTCTGGCGAACTCGCGCGCGGCGAACTTCCTTGGCCTTGGCCGGATTGTCGTAACGAACTCCGGCTTCCATCGCGATGTCGAGAACCCGGCGCAAAATGGAAAGGGTCCCGTTGGTCACAGTTGGGGAGTATCGCCGTCCGTAATCCGCCCGCCATTGCAGACAATCGGCCTTGGTGATCTTCTTTACGTCAGTCTCCGCCAACCCGCCCCAGGTCTTCAGCAGGCTTTCGGCGGCGCGTTCGTTATACTCCTTGCTGCGGGGCTTGATCTCCGTGCTTTGCCTTTGGCGTTCCTCAAAGATGGCGAGGGCCTGGCCAAAGGTCATCTTCCCGACGATCTTCGCGCTCTTGGGGGCGAGGGCTTTCTGCTCCGCGTCCAGCACGTCGCCGAGGCGTTGTTTGGCCACGGAAAGAACGTTCGTCTCCAGTGATTTTCGAATCAGCTTGCCACGGACCTTGGCCCGGACAAAATAGATGCCCGATGGCTCGTACCGGACGAGATTGGCCACGGGAGCCTTGGTCCAAAGGCCCTTGGATTCGGCCTTTTTCGTATTCATGGAAACAGTATCGCATTGCGGTATCAGATCGGTTGTCCGCAATTCGGGACAAACATCATGATCGCCTTGATTTTGTTGGGTGTTCTTGCATTCATTCATGACGCAAGCTACCCTGTTTCCTAAACAATGGATCACGGTTCAATTCCGTGCGGGGATACCAATTTTCCTATGAAATTTGGTTCCTAACACCGCAGCCGAGTTTTGCCGCAAAGGCAGTTGTAGGTTTCGATCGTTGGGAACTTTTCCTATCTGCAATGAGAACATAGCTTCCGCGGGTATCTACGTCATTTCACGCGGCGGAAGGCATTGCTTATGTTATGGTGTGGTTGCTTGCCGTGATGAGTTTTCACTAGTCGCTAGATTCCTTGAACCTCAAAAGTTATTCCATTTGAGTCAACTTTTCATTCTCACTCAAATCGGGGCCGTCTGCCTCAAGGAATCTATTAGCGAGGCGCGGGGAGGAAACATGGATTGGAGTTCGGGTGTGATTATTTTTTCCAACTCGCCTGGTCTGAGGCGCGCCTCGCTAGGTGGTGTTGACCGAATTGGATGGTCTGAGCTGTGGACCGACCCCCTCGCCCCTCATCGAACGGTCAAGCCATCCAGCCAGACTGTGAACGGGTCACCGCCCCATGAATCGAGCGCCAGACTGATTCCCTCGATGCGGTCCAAGTCGACCTGCCCGCTCGTTGTCCGCGTCCAGCGCTGATCACCGGCTAACGGAATTACGACAGGCATCCAAAGCCAGCGCGCCTCGCTGAAGGGCGGATCATTCAACAGATTGGCCTCCTTGGCCGGCTTGAATTCGAGCTGGCCAGCGCGCCCGAGCAATTTGACAACTGGTCCGGCGTTTTGCCATCCGGGCAGGTTCGGATTTTGACTTTTGATCCAGAATTCGATTGTGGTTTTCCCGGCAAAATTCCAACCGGCATTGCGTGAGGCTGGATAAATCACCGTCGCATACGCTCCTGGATAAGGGTTGGGCTCAAAGCGCAGGCATTGCTTGCCAGAAATTCCGTTTGGATCATTTTCAAACATTATTTTACCTTTGTGGTCCGCATTCAGTTCGAGATCAAACCCCCAATCCGCCGCTTGACCTTCCGTGCCGAGCTCGTTCGTCACCGCCCGAACCACCAACAAATCGCGCCATGCGAGACCAGCTAGGACGCCGTTGTCGACGGTGAGGCCAAGGCGGTAGAAACCAGGTTGGTCAAACGTGCGTTCAAGCAGAGCGGTCGTGGTTGAGCTCCCATTCAGATGCCAATGGAAATGCAGCGCTTGTCCGCTCGGAGCGAAACTCTGGGAACCGTCGAAGCGGACCGGTTGGCCCACGAGCGCCGTCTTCGGCCCATCGATCACGGCGGTGGGAGCTTGCTGGAATTGGCTGTCATTCGCGAGTTCGATGACATTCGAGACGTTGGTCAGATAATTGCCCTGCGAATTGTTTGTGACGAAATTGCCGGCAAACAGAATTGCATCTGCCCATCGTCCCCAAATTCCAAATCGATTGTCGGCAATCCGATTCTGCTGCACGATCCAATGTTCGGTGCGCCATCTTTTTCCCCGCGAAGACGCGTCCCCGCGGAAAGCGATCCCAGCGCCATTGTTGTGGTGAACGTGATTTCCCTCGATGACCGTGTGGCTGGATGAACCGCCGACGATGACAATGCCGCCGTGGCCAAAGCCGGGTTCGGGAGCGTTGTGGTTGCCGTTGGTCATGCCGTTAAACGCCGCTTCGTTTCCGATCAACACAGTTTGATCGCTGCCGCCGAGCCAAAACCCGTAGCTGCCATGATTGGCCTTGTTGCGGATGAAAATATTTCCGGGGCTCCATGACTCGACGCAGTTGTTGTTCGCATACGACGTGTCGTTCTCCACGAAAATATTGCCGCGCGAAATCCAACGGTTGAGCGGCCGAATGAAGATGCCATCGCCGCCAAATGTGACGTCGTTTTGAAACCAATAATTGTCGTCAGAGCCAGTCTCGATCAGCACGCCAGTCGAGTCGCGCGCGTGCACCTCGCCGGCGGCGCGATCAATCCGAATGCCGTAGGAAAGATTGTTTTTTAGAAACTTGTTCCGGGACGATTTCCACAAACTCGCGGCCGTGTTCGAGCAATGGGAAAAGTCATTTTCGTCGACAAGATTGTCATCGGAATCGATCAGACGCAGCCCATCCCAGACGCGGGTCGCTTTGTTGCGCTGAATGACACTGTGGCGGACTTGTTCGCAAAGAATGCCGCCGCGCGGGGGCAGTTCTCCCCAGCCATGCGCCGGGTTGTGGTAGTTATCCGAAAAGTCGCAGCCCGTGATTGAAAGCGCTTCCCCACGGCGCAAGATCAATCCCGTGGCGAATCCGTGAACGCGGATATTTTTCAGGGTCACGCCTGCCGCGTCGGCGATGAGGATGCCAGCCCCAGCGGTTTCAAGGGACTTAGGGTTGCCAATTTCACCCGGTCCAAAGAGGGTGGCCCCATTGCCATCGATCGTGATGTGGTTCGCGCGCACGACGAGCCGCATGGCGTGCGTGCCTGGAGCGAGCACGAGATCGTTCGTCACGACGATCTCGCGCGTCGCAGGGTCAGCGGCGGACGAAATGAATGATGGCAGGTTCAGCAGGAGAACAGAGAAAGCGAGCAAATGTAAGATGCGCACGCCCCGATTAGCGCAGTTGCGTCGACGAGCGTCAATGCTCCCGCGGGTCAAGCCGGCGCCGCGTGAAGATGCGCGCATCAGCAGTCAAGTCGACGTGTTCGACTCGTCCGCCGGGCCACCGAATCTCCAGTTGGGCTGGTTCTTCAGCAAGGCCGAGCACAACATCGACCGAGTCTTGCGACCAGTAGCCGCTGCCCAAGTGAATCTCATGGGCTGGTCCGCCACGGCCGCTGCGATACTGCAAGCGCACGCTCGCGCCAATGGCCCGAAGGTTCTGGCCTGAATCTTCCAGTCGAACGCGCAGACCAGGCCGGGCTCGCACATTCCGGTATAATTCCGTCGCCCCGCGGTTTTGGCCGGCCGCGAGATCAAGCCGGCCGTCATGATCGAAGTCGGACAGCGCCGCCCCGCGCCCTTCGCCGTAAATGGTCAACCCGCTTGTTTGGGGCGGGACGGCGGTGAAATCTCCATTGCCATTGCCGCGCAGCCAAACACCGCAGCCCGCATCGTGCCGGCTTTCAGCTGGAGAAACGCCGAAAAAATTTTGGGTGACGAACAGATCCTCGTTCCCGTCGCCGTCGAGGTCGCCAACGGCGATCCCGAAGACGGGCGACATTTGGACTTCGATCGGCAGCGGCTTGGCTAGAAACCAATCGCCCTGATTGAGCAACAGGAGAGACTCGAAGGTGACAACGTTCACCTGCTCGAGCGGCGGCAGACCCGATGCAATCAAATCGGCCATACTCGCGCGGCTGAATTCAGTGAAACTGTGGAAACGATTTTGGAGCATTGGAAACGATGCGCTCAGGGCGCCAAAATCTCGAACAGGCCCCAGCTTTTGCACGATCGGATCGGACCAAGCTTCCAGGAGTGAACGACCGCCGCTCTCGTCGTTCGCAAAAAACAAATGGACGGGCAGGTAGCGAGCTCGCGAGATGTTGTGGCCCCAATTGCCGGCAATGAGATCGAGCCGGCCGTCATTATTGAAATCGCCTGCGGCGACTCCGTTCCACCAGCCGGTCAATGAATTCAGGTTCGTGGGTTGCGTCCTCGGATCACCCGCCCATCGAACGGTGGGATTCTGCCGCTCGAAGCGACCATGGTTGTTTTTGAAAACCATCAGCGGCCCCCATTCACAAGCCAGCACGAGTTCCGGCCAGCCGTCGCCATCGAGATCACTGAATGTCGCGCCGCTGACCAGCCCGATGTTTTTGAATGGGGCGCTGAGCTCGGCATCGACTTCGAAGCGCCCATGATTATTCCGGAGCAAATACGAGTAGGCCGGTTCCGGATATCGGCCAGCCCTCACGCGCCCGCCGACGAACAAATCCAAATCTCCATCGGCATCAATATCCGCGAGCGCCAGCGGTCCGGAACTGCTGCTGGAAATCATCAGCTCATCCTGCCGGCCGGTTACCAGAGAGAGCTCGGTGACTCCCGGGGCGTTCGTCAGGCCGCTTTCATAATTGGCCGTGCCGAGCAGAAGAACCAGATTCGTCGGATTTGGCTGCCATCCCAAAACTGTGGTGAGGTCCCGCGCAATGGCGGAGTCCAAAATCTTTGCGCGCTGGCGAACGAATCCACCCTTCCCATCATTTCGAAAGGCGGCCAAACGACCGCCGGTTCCCGCGCCGACGATCAGGTCATCCCAGCCATCGGCATTAAAATCAAACCACGTGATCCCGGGGCCGAGTTGGCTGAGCTTGTGCGGCATTAACGGTTGGCGCGCGAAGTCGTCGAAAATTTCGTCCGTGTGCGTGTGGTTCAAGCGAGCGGTGAGGTTTTCGAAAAATGGTTCAACTGGAGCTTTCGGCTCGATCTTGACGGGCGCGGCGGACGATTCGTTAATCTCGACGAGGCAATTGGCTGGAACATTGGTCAGAACGCTGGTCGTTCCGTTTCGCCACGCGACTTCGACGCGAACGCGGTTTGTGGCCGTGCCCGTGGCGAAAGTCTTGGCGAAATCATCGCTGGAAAGATATCGGCCTCCGCAGACGATCTGCTGCGATTGCAGTGGCAGGCCGGGCGCCAGCACACGAATTTTCGCGCCGACGCCAGTGGTGTTCGGTGGAGTTCCGCGCAAGCGGACGGCCAGGCGCGGCTGGGACGAATCGTTCCGATACAATAATGGCGGGCCGTTCAAGCAATTGATAATCACATCCAAATCGCCGTCGCCGTCGAGATCCGCCAGAGCCATGCCTTGCGAGATCCGGCGCGAATCAAACCCCCAAACGGTCCCGCTCGATTCGAACGTCAGATCGCCGCGATTGCGAAAAGCGACGTTGGGGGTTTCCAGGCGCGGAAAGCGTTTCCGCAAGCGGAGCTGGTCGATTGGGGATAATGGTTTTTGCTTCTTCGCTTCTTCAATCTCACGGGCGATATCAACGTTCTGCGCGTCGCGCCAATGACCAGTCGTGATGAGGAGATCGGGCCAACCGTCCAGATCGACATCCATAAATGCGGGACACCACGACCAATCCGACGCGTCGATTCCAGCGAGCTGCGCGATTTCGGCATAGGTCCCGTTGCCTCGGTTTAAAAAAAGCGTGTTGCGAGAGAATTGGGGCCGCTCACCGAGCGTGTCGCGGAACTGGCCAAACGCCATCGCATCCATGACTTGAACTTGCCGTCGGAAATGATCGGGGCTCAGCATGTCGGCCACAAAGATATCGTCGAGTCCATCGCCATTGATGTCTGCAACATCGACGCCCATGGAGAAGAGGCTCGTTTGGCGAATCGCAGTGCGGTTCAGCGCGCGAAAACGGCCACGTCCATCATTGATCCAGATTCGGTCGGGCGATTGAAAATCGTTGCAGACATAAAGATCCGGCGCCCCATCGCCATTCAGGTCGCGAAACATCGCGGAGAGTCCCCAGTCGTATGGCGTCTGAGCCGGTTGCCCGGTTTCATCGAGGAACGCGCCATTCGTCCAGCTGATCGGAATGAAATGTCCTTTGCCGTCATTTCGAAACAGCGCATCGGGCTGGCCATTCTCGAGGACGGCGCCATCAGGGCCGAAGCTAAAACGGCCCAGCCATTCGGGCGAGGTCGCGGGCTGGCCGTTGACGCTGAGAAGTTGCTGAACTCCTTTCGTTACGCTGAACCGGTAATGGAGGTCCGGCATGTCACGCATCGTGTCGTTTCGATAATTCACCACATAAAGATCGAGCAACCCGTCTCCATCGATATCCGCCAACGCCAGCGATGTCGCTCCGCTGCCGCTGCGTAGTCCGGCTGAATCGGTGACTTCCTGAAAATGGCCGCGGCCATCGTTCAAAAAGAGCCGCGTGCCGCGAGCGATGCCATTCACAAAAAGGTCGAGGTCGCCATCCCCATCAATGTCTACGAAGGCAGCGCCGGTGGACGCTTGCTCGGCGCATGCGACGCCGGCGGCGCGTGTCATGTCCTCGAAATGCCAGTTGCCGAGATTGCGATAAAGCCGATTGGCATTGTCCAATCCGCAGAAATAAATGTCGCAACGGCCATCGCCATCGATATCGCCGAGGGCCACGCCTGAGCCATTCAGAAAGATTTGGTTCGTGACGGACCTCTCCTCCGCAAGAAGGTTGATGAAGTTGATTCCGGCTCCGGCGGCAGGTATTTCGGTGAAGCCCGGTTTTCCCGTGGCGGGCACGTCGAGAGGGACAAGCCTGGATCCCGGCTGTGACGTCCAATCGAGCGCAGGCGCGGATAAAACGGTGAAGCTGATCAGCGCGGCGCCAAAGATCCGGATGCGCAGTCCGAGCGGCATGCAGCGCGACTTTACCGGCCAACCACTGGGCAGCAAGGATAGAAGGCGCCAGCTGCGCCAGCCGATTCGATTCTCATTGCAGGAGGTTCCAGGCGAGATTTGAATGCGTGGAAACCCGCGGCACATGGGAAGAGCGAAGGCGCCTTGCTCATTTTAAACTGGAGCCGGCTTACGCCAGCCGCTAGAGCAGGTTGAGAAGTTTATGAGACTCACCCCATCCCGAATAGTTTTGTGTGCGCTGGCTCTCTCCTCCGGCATCGGAGCGTCTTCGCAAACCAATGTGTTCCGTTCGCCTGTCACTCTCGAGTACCTGGAAAAACGCAAAGCGCTGCAAGAAAACTTGGCGCGAGGTCATGCTGTCTTCCATGATTTTCAATTCACCAATCGCGCGCCGGAAAGCCAAATTACCTTCGAGCATCAGATCGTGGATGATGCCGGAAAGAATTATCAAGCCGCTCATTACGATCACGGGAACGGTCTGGCCGTGGCCGATGTGGATGGGGATGGTTTGCTCGACCTCTATTTCACGACGCAACTGGGCAAAAACCAGCTTTGGCGAAATCTGGGGGGCGGGAAATTCGAGGACATCACACCGGCAGCAGGCGTGGCGCTCGAAAATCAAATTTCGGTGGCGGCTGCGTTCGCGGACATCGATAACGATGGCAGGCCGGATCTCTTCGTGACCACAGTGCGGCATGGAAACCACCTTTTCAGAAACTTGGGCGGAGGCCGATTCGAAGATATTACCCAAGCAGCAGGCTTGAATTACAGCGGCCATTCTTCCGGCGCTGTCTTTTTCGATTTCGATAACGATGGCCTGCTCGATCTCTTTCTCGTCAACGTTGGAGTTTACACGCGAAATGAAAAAGGACCGGGCGGTTATTTCCTCGCCTTCCCCGATGCCTTCGCTGGCCATCTCTTCCCCGAGCGCACCGAATTCAGCATTCTCTACCGCAACCTCGGGAACGCCCGGTTCAAGGATGTCTCGCAGGAAATGCAATTGCGGGACGGCTCCTGGTCGGGCGATGCCACGTTCACGGATTTTAATCAGGATGGATATCCGGACCTTTACGTTACCAACATGCAAGGGGACGATCACTATTACGAGAACGTCAAGGGGACTCGGTTCGTCGAAAGGACGGCGGCTTTTTTTCCGAAAACTCCGTGGGGAGCGATGGGAGTCAAATTTTTTGATTTCGACCAGGATGGCCGGTTGGATCTGTTCGTCACGGACATGCACTCGGACATGACGCGGCAGCAAACCGCCGAAGCGGTGGCGTTTCGTCCGGACATTGAGAAGAGGAAAAGTGAGGCGTATTGCTCGATCCAATGGACCGAGGAATACCTGCAAGGTTCGTCCAATAATATTTTTGGCAACGCGTTTTACCGGAATCAGGGAAACGGAAAATTCGAGGAGATTTCCGAAAGACTCAACGTGGAAACATATTGGCCGTGGGGCTTCAGCACGGGCGATCTCAATGCGGACGGTTACGAAGATGTCTTCGTCACCGCTGGGATGGGTTATCCGTTTCGCTACGGAATCAATTCGGTTCTCTTGAACGAGGCTGGCCAGCGCTTTCTCGACAGCGAATTCCTGGTCGGGGTCGAACCGCGCCGCAATGGCGAACTGGGAAAAATCTGGTTCACGCTCGATTGCTCCGGCGCGGATAAGACCAACAGCCTGTGCGCAGGAAAAACGGGCGTCATTGCTCTGCCCGGCTGTTTTTCGAGCAGGTCATCAGCGATCTTCGACCTCGATAACGATGGAGACCTCGACATCGTGACGCTCGATTTCAATGGCCCGCCTCAAATCTTCATGAGCAATCTCGCGGAGCGCAAGAAGGTCCATCAAGTTAAAATCCAGCTGACTGGCGTCCGGTCGAATCGCGATGGCCTGGGCGCGTTCGTGCAAGTGCATGCGGGAAATCGGACTTGGCTGCGCTATCACGATGGCAAGTCGGGTTATCTGGCTCAAAGCTCGATGCCGCTCTATTTCGGATTGGGCGAAACGGCGGAGATCGATTCGATTGAGGTCGTTTGGCCTTCGGGCATCAAACAGATCGTTGAGCACCCCGCGATCGGCGGAGTGGTCAAGGTGGTGGAGCCCTCAGAGCGTCGTTGAACGGCTGAACACAGTGCGGCGTCCCGTCACGAATTATCGCGAATTATCAAATCACATTGACACGAGTTCGAATTCTAATTACAACGCCCTCAACTAACCCTCCAAGGATTCATGAAGGCATTATTTTGTTCATTGGGTCGGCTGCGTCACCTTGTTTTGGGCGTTTTATGTTTAATTCCATTCGCCGCCCACGCACAAACAAGCACCAATCTCGCTGTTCTGTTCGAGGACGACTTTGCTTCGAACACGATTGACCCCGCCAAGTACCAGGCCGACGCGCCGTTTTTCGAAGGCGGCAAAGGGGACATCCACGCCACCGCTCATGATGGCGTGATCGAATTCGTCGGCACCACAACCCAGCAATGGTGGTCCGGCGGCACGCTCCGCGTCGCGCAGACGTTCGATGCGACCGCTCAAACGGTGGTGACGGCTTCGATCGATCGCGTGGCTGAGGCTGGTGTCGGCACCGCCTCTCGCAGCGCATTCTGGATTCTGGATGAAACGAAGACAAAGTACGTCCTCTTTGCTGATGTTCGCGGCGAAGGCGGTTGGCGGTACAACCGAAAAATTGGCGAGAACGGCGACGTCCCAACCGGCAGCGGCACGGACATCGCGCTGTTCAACGGCGGGACTTTTGATGACGGAGGGCTGCACCGCATGGCCATCGTTGCCGACGGCAAAACCGTCAAACTGATGCTCGACGGAAAAGTCGGCGCCGAAGTGAAATTTCCATTCTCGAAAGTCATCTTCGAATTTGGCAGTTACGCCCGTGCGAACAATGACACGGCCTCGACCACGTGGGACAACTTCAAAGTGGAATCGACTGTTCGGCCGACAACAGTGGTGTTTCAGGACGACTTTGCCTCAAACACCATCGACCCGGGCAAGTATCAGCCCGATGCTCCGTTTTTCGAGGGTGGCAAAGGGGATATTCACGCCACCGCGCACGACGGCGTGATCGAATTTGTCGGCACCACATCCCAACAATGGTGGTCCGGCGGAACTCTTCGAGTCGTGCCGACCTTTGAAGCTTCGGAAGCTTCCGTGCTCACAGTGTCAATCGACCGAGTCGCGGAAGCGGGCGTAGGCACGGCGTCGCGCAGCGCACTGTGGATTCTGGACGAAAGCAAAACCAAATACGTGCTCTTTGCTGATGTTCGCGGCGAAGGCGGCTGGCGGTACAATCGGAAGATTGGCGAAAATGGCGATGTCCCCACTGGCAGCGGCACGGACATCGCGAAATTCAACGGAGGCACGTTTGATGATGGCGGGCTCCATCACATGTCGATGATTGCCGACGGCAAGACCGTCAAGCTGCTCCTGGACGGGGCGCAAGGGGCGGAGGTTAAGTTCCCGTTCTCGCCTGTGGTGGTGGAATTCGGAAGTTATGCGCGCGCCAACAACGACACCGCTTCGACCACTTGGGATAATTTGGTGATTCGGACAGCGGGTGGCGCTACCTTCGCGCCCGCCAGCTCCGCCGTGCGGCTCGGACAGAATAGCGCGGACGTTACGGTCAAAATACCGTCGGGGCTGAATTCGCAAGGGCCCGTGCAAGTGCGGGTCGTGAGCAGCAACCCCACGGTGGCCGAACCGCTTGGCGGCACGAGCGGATCGCTGACGCTGAACTTCGCCGCTGGAGCGCCGAACACGCAAACCTTCAAAGTGAAAGGTCTTAAACTCGGGAGCACATTGTTCGGCATCGAAGGAGACGTTCCGGGCGGCAACCAGCTCAACGTCGATGTGATTTCAGGACCCGGCGTGCAACTGCAGGATGACTTTGCCGGCGCCACCCTCAATACGACCAATTGGGTGACGTCCAATGCGTCCTTTGAAACGGGCACAGGCCAGTACACCGTCACCCAGAGCGGAGGCATGCTTCAGATCTCGGGCGCTGGCGAAACTGATTTCTGGTCGGGCGCTTCAGTCAGGAGCGCGAATAGTTACGTCGCTCTGGCTGATCTTAATTTGTCCGTCGAAGCCGACCGTGTTGCCCTTGATACCGGCGGGACCCTCGGCCGTTCATCGCTCTGGCTGACCACCGCGGACCGTTCGAAGTATGTGATGTTCGCCCAAAATCTAGAAAACAACTGGGAAGTGAACGTGAATCCGGGCAACCCCACGGGCGGTGGACAGGTCCTCGCCGCTTTTGCCGGAATGACGGATTTTGGCAAACACCGCATGAAACTCGTGGCGGACGGAAAAACCGTGGAAGTGTTTTTGGACGGAGTGTCCGGCGGCCGCTTTGCCTTTGAAGTGACTTCGGGGATATTCGTCGAGCTGGGCGCGTATGCCCGCTCGGCTGGCGACACTGTGAACGCGCAATTTGACAACGTGAAAGTCGAGAATGTGCTTCCGTGCAATAGCATCTTTCCGCAGATCGTGTCGCTGACGCTGGCAGACGCAGGCCGGGCGGTCACCGTCACTGTGCCAAGCTTGTTGCATGATAACGGACCGCTCGCCGTCACCGTCACGAGCCGCAACCCCGCGATCGCCATTCCCGCCGGGAGCGCGAACGGTTCGCTTACGCTGAACTTCGCCCAAGGCGGCGCGAACTCGCAAACGTTTACCGTCGCGCCGGTGTCGAAAGGCGCGACGACGTTTGACATCACCAGCAACCCGGCCAACTGCACCGCGACTCCGTTGAGCGTGGAAGTGGTCGCCGTTCCGTTAGTGTTGTTATCAGACGATTTTTCTGGCGCTCAAGTCGACGCAACAAAATGGGTCACTGACAGCACGCCTTTCGACGTGAATAATCCTGGAACGGCAACGGCCGAGTCGGCCATCACCTTGACTAACGGCCAAGTCAAAATTGATGTCACCGCCGAATCGCCCAATTGGCCGGGACTCGCTCTCTTTACGGCCAAGTCGTACACAGCAGGAGCGACGACGCCAGTGACCTTCGAGCTCGATCGGTCCAAGCTCGATTTTGTTCTCGTGACTGGAACCGGCGCAAATGAGCGGAGCGGGATGTGGGTCAAAGATGCGAACGGCAATTTCCTGTTCTTCTCGGATAATGTCGCGCATGACAACCGAAACTTCGGCTGGCGGTACAATCGCCAAATCGGGCAAGCGGACGATAATCCGGCGGACGCCGGCATCAACATTGCCGCATTTGATGGCGGAAACTTTGACGACCAGGGAAATCATCGCATGAAAATGGTCGTGAACGGCGCCACTGCGAAACTTTACTTGGATGACGTGCTCGGGACGGAAGTTGCGTTTCCATTCTCGCAAGCGCTGACCTTCGGGTTCGGAGCGTACGTTGCCGCAGCAGGAGATGTTGTCACTGGGTATTTCGACAACGCAAAACTCTCCGGCGGCGAAGGGCAAGCCCCGGTTCGGCTCACCGCCGCCCGGCAAGGGGCTAACGTAGTGATTTCGTGGACGGGAACCGGCACGCTCGAACAGTCCGATACACTCGCACCGGGAAGTTGGACAGCGGTCACACCTGCTCCAGCGGGAACTTCTCACAGTGTTCCCATTTCTGGCGCAGCGAAGAGGTTCTATCGCATCCGGCAATAAGGCGCTTTGCCTTCCTTTTGCAAATGAACGGGCGCGGACAAGCTGTCCGCGCTCCTTTATTTCATCACTCCACGCGTTTAATCCGATAGAACCGTTGCGGCGACGCAGTCGACTGCGTCGTGAATAAGGCGGTTTCGCTTATCGCCGTTACATCCGCGAAGTCAATCCAATCGGCGGCATTCACGTCGTCCTTGTACTCGACGCGATACATTGCTCCAGGCTGCGCGTTCCAGCTTATCTCCAGCTCCGAATTTCGGACGACCCTGACTCCTGTGATCTGCAGGTCCAAGCTGGCGCGACCGAAGTTTGCCGCACGCGGCGTGGGGTTCGACAGCCTTTGAATCTGGGCAGCGCCATCAGGCCAGCGACCTTCGCTTACGCCGTTTTCCTGCGCGGCAAACGTTACGGAATCCACCACGGTTCCGTTCGGCGCGAACAGCGCGATTGCTTCACCTGCCTGGCTCAGCTTGAAGCCCGCATGAAGATCTGAACTTTCAGGAGAATTCTGCGCGACCTCGTTGTCAGCCCAGACAAGCAGAAAACCTTTTGCTGGAATCATCGTCCCTGGCGGAACAATCCAGCGCGCGGCATTCGTGAGATTATCACTGATCGAATATCCCGTGAGATCGACCGGCGCGGCGTTGGGATTGTACAGCTCGAACCAATCATCGAAGTTGCCGTCGGCAGGATCGGCGATCGGACCGGCGTTGGCGGCCATCCATTCGTTAATAAAAATCTGAAATGGGATGGCTGGCGAATTATTGGCTGTGCCAGGCGATGGGACAGAGAGGACCTGTCGCGCGGCCGTGTCAACTTCCGCAGGAAAACCGAGTGAGTGATCAGGAATGATGTCTGTGTAGTTGATGAAATCGAGCACAGCCAGCTGGCCGTTCAACGGAAACACCAACCCGATTTTGCCGCTCGTCGGTGAGATTCGAAAATTCGCGTGCAGCTCGCCGCCGGAAGTCTGTTGAGGTTCGCCATCGAGCCAGATCAGCTGATATTTGCCCGGCTGGATCTTAACGCCGGCGGGAAAAGACCACTTGGTTAGATCGTTGTAATCATCGGTCAGGCGCCAGCCGTCCATTGCAATTTCGGTTGAGCCTGCATTGAACAATTCGACCCACGGCTCATGCTGGCCGGCAGCATCGGTAATTCCGGTTTGGTTGTTTGGCTCGATTTCGTTCAGGCGGAGCTGCGGCAACGCCGGGAGAGAACGGCTGAGCGAATTCACTGCTCCCGGCGTGGCGAGCGCTGAGGCCGCCTTCACCGGGGCGATCGGATGCGAGCTGTTGATGCCGCTGCCCGAGAGTCGAATCGTCAAGCCGCTGCCATTCGTGCTCGGCCGGTACCAGTAGCTGAGCGTGTAGGCGGCGTTGGAAACGAGCGGACCAACGTCGGCCCAAATAGCCGAGGAGGCAGTGCTGCCGGCAGCCGTTGAGATAATGTGCAGACTGCTGTTCCCGGAATGCTTGACCTGAGTGCTCAGTCCCGAACCGGAGAGGTTTGGCGAAACTGTCCAGGCGCCTGGAAAAGCTGATTCAAATTCCCCGTCGACGATTGCGTTGGCGCCCGCTTCAGCTGTTCCACCCGCAACGAGTTTTAAATCGTCAATGTAAACGTCCCCGGGGGACGTCATGTAAATGTAAACACGCGAACTCGAAGCTGTGCCAGTGACCGAGACGTATTGCCATTGCAGTTCCACATCCACATTCGTGTTTGCCGTCACCACGCCCCAATTCGCCGGCGTGAACCCCGTTTGAGCCGGATCGATCCGCTGCAATGACGAATCCCCGCTTGCGGCGGGCCACGGCAGTTCAGGGCTGTAGGCGATCCGGTCAACCACCGTGTCCTGGCTCAGAGATGGCCCCGGCTTAATGAGCGTAAGCGTTTCGCCGTTGTTCTCGAGATGGCCGTTGAACTCGCCCGCGATTGGAATGTTCACGCCATACGCAGCGGTGAACGCCACGCGATCTTTAGCGAGGACGAGATATCCATTCGGGCTGAGGATCGTTCCCGGAGCAAACGTGAAATCCGCGCCATCCAATCGCCAGCCGGAAAGATCAAAGCCCGTTTTGGCGGAGTTGTTATAGAGCTCAACGAACTCAGCGTCGGGATCGACTGGGTGGTACATCAGTTCGTTTATGACAACGTTGCCGGCGGGCGATTCGTCCGAACCTGTGTAGGCAATCTGAATCTGCCCCGCATAATTTGTAAGCACCTGCCCGGCGGCATCGTAAGCGGACAGGCCAAGATCGTTCACGCCCGGCTTGAGCAGAAGCCGCATGGCCCAGTTGGTCACGGTCGTCCAAGTCACGGGATAATCAGATCCGTTGAGCCGAAAACCTTTGATCTCGATCGGCGCAGTCCCCGCAAGGGTCACGAGATTTGTGCCCGTGCTAAAATCCGTTCCGCTGTTGCTCGTGATGGCAAAGGGCGCGGCGACCAAATCCAACTGCCGCTGCAGATAACTGCGACGCGCTTGCAGCCACGTTTTCAGAGCTGCGGGTGAGGAAAGCGCCTGCCCAGCGCTGCGAGTGACTCCTTCCGAAACGAGCGCTTTGTATTTGGCGTCCAGCCACGGTTCGACATTGGCGGCAACGAGAGGACCGTCCACGGCTTTTTTGACCGTCCGAAAGTAGGCACGCCGGAAGGGCGGGTGATTGTACATGCGCGAAATGGTCGGATCATTGGAAACCCAGAGCGAACCGTCTGTGCCGTATCGTCCTTGGCTCGCGAGCATCACCCAATCGATGTCGAACATGTGCATCTGCCATTTGCCGTGCACAGGTTTGTACGCATACATGTTCTTGCCGATTTCGTGGCCGTAACTGTCGAAGTTATTGACGATGTGTTCGACCGCGAAAATTCCCATCCATTGCTCGATATCGATCAATGCTTCCGTATTAGAGGTGTAAGGCTCCGGAGCGGCCGCGTTGAGGGCATCGACAAGCCCGAAAATGTTTTGGTAATCATTCGGCGAACCTTTCACCGCGCGCGGCAACCAATTCCAGCGGTAGCGCGCCAGCTTTTTGATTTGTTCTCCCGTCGCGAGATCCGTCGTCAGAAACTTTTGCAATGTCGGTTCGGGATCGGCAATGCGCGAACCGCTGTCCGAAAATTCAAACCAGCGCTCGATTTTGAACATCTGCCCGTCCAAATCGTCCGGGGACCACTCTTTGATAATGTCCGCGCCCGGCTGTTGGACGTCTTCGTAAATGCTGCCGCGCTGAGTTTCAGTCACGCCGTTTACATGAAGCCGGATGAAACGCCGATAATTATTCGGCAACCCGACCTGGTCTGCGATCCAATACGCGGTCTGCTCTTGAATGGCGGTGCTGTCGCGGCCGGGCCAGTCCAACACCAGATCTGTTGTCCCAAGAAAAACGTCGTCGTCGGGAAACGAGCCGGTGTATCCGCAAAGGTTTCCCGTGGGAGTGTTGTAGCCGGGACTGATGTACGGGCTGCCCGCGTAAAGCGCCTGGGTGTTATAAATGATGCGCTGGTCATTGTAGACGAATGTCACGTCGAGAGGGGCGTTGTTCAGGGGCGAACGGGTTCGCCAGGTGTTGAACGTCGCTTGCGTCATCCACAAACGGTACGTGCCCAAAGTTCCTGCCGGCTTGCTTTCGCCAAATCGAATCAAGCACTCGTGCAACGGCGCATCGCCCGGAAAATGTGCCATCGCGGGAGCAGAGTTCGCATCCGTGGCTCCAATCGAAAAGGCCACGAGCGCGCCTGAGCTTTGGCCTGGAATTATCGCGCTGTAAATCCCGTCACCTCCGATCGCATCGCCGCCCGTCCCATCGTCGAGCATCGGCACGGAACTGAAGGCCGTGTTCGGATCGATCCTGTAATTCAATATCACTTGCGAAATTCCATCAGGATCGTCCACGCGCGCGGTGACCACGACCGATTGATTCGCCGCGGGCAAGACTGGATCATGCCCCACAGCGTAAATCGCGGGAGCGGTGTTTGCCGCGGCCCGGCTGTTGGGAGCGCCGGGAGTCCCGAGGTTTTTCGGAACAGACATTTCCGCGATCGCTTCGAGATAATTCCCGCGCAACCGCAGCAGCAATTGAGGCGCGCCGCGGAGCCAGCGAACCTTCGCGCGAATGGTGGCGGCGGAACCGACGGCGAGCGCTGAAAGGGGCGTCCGAATCCGGTTGACGGTGTCGTCGCCGCGCTCGACGGCCCGGACGTGAAACGATTGCGCGCTATTGTATCCTTCTTTGCTTTCTACACTCGACTGCGCCTCTGTTCCTTCGGCGGTCCACCCGGTTGCCCCAGCTTCGAATGAGGAATTGGAAATCCGATTCGCGCCATTCGCATCGATGACTTCGACATCATCGATCAGGCATTCGCCCGCGCCTTGCAATAGGACCTGCAAAGAATCGGCGCTGCCTGTGCCATTGTCGAGAATGCCGCGATGCTCGACGATCGCCCACGGGGCTTTAGCCGTTTCATCGCTGTCAGCCCAAGACGACGCCAACTCCGGATTCGCGCGGGAATCGATCCGTTCGAGACTGCTGCCGCCTCCATCCGCCCACTTCGGCCAGCGCCCACCCGTGCCGTAGGTGATTTCCTCAACAGGAATGAAAGCTATGTCCGTTTGAAGAGCGCCGGCCGTGTTGGTTGTGTTCAGCGTTTCGGGTTTGCTCAGGACTATTCGCTCGCCGCGGCCGGAAAGCCGGCCCTCGAAATTTCCGACGGTGTTGTTCGTGCTGAGATTCGGATAATTCACCAGCAGTTGGGTGATATTGGCCGCAACGACCAAATATCCGTCCGGCAGAATCATTGTGTGGGTCGGAACGATGAAGCTGATGCCGCCGGATAATCGCCACCCACTTAAATCCACCGCCGTCCCGCTGCGGTTGTGCAATTCGACGAATTGATCGTCGCGCTCGCCGCTGATTGAGTGGTACATGATTTCGTTGATGACCACGTCGCTTGGACGGCGAGATCCGTTCGGCGCCCCAGGCGTGTTGGCCGCAAGCTGGCGAAATCCCTCCGCTCCATCGGGGATGCGTCCTGTTGCGACGCCCATTTGTTGCGGGGGAATTCGGGCGGCATCGATCACTCGAGTGCGCGCGGCATTTACGAAATAAAGCTTTTGGCCGCCAGCGTGCAGACCGAAGCCGAGGGCCGCTTCGTCCAGTGCAACAAACCCGGAGGCAGGAATAGTCGTGCCGGGCGGAATGACAAATCGCGCGAGGGCGGGATCGTCCGTCAAAACAGCGCCGGACAGATCTACGGGCTCATGGCTGTGGTTGTATAGTTCGATGTAACCGGCGTTCCCCGCGGCAGGCCGGAGCAACACTTCGTTTATTCTGACGGCATTTAACGGCGTGGCCGCATCCGGTTCAGCTGTTCCAGGCGATCCTCCGGCCATGGCACTCGCGCCCCATGCTTGCGCGTTGCCTTCCCCAAAAGAGGGCCGCGCCAGAACCAGCGAATGACCTGCTCCATCCGCGGCCAGTGGCCAAGGCGAGTCATCGGAATAATTCACCTCGAGAAGAATTGCCCCGGCTCGATTGCGCAGACGTATTTTGCCCTGGTCATTCGGCAAGGCATTGCCTCGAACGCCAAACCCGCCCAGCACTCCGGAAATTCCATAGACGCTTTCCACATCCGCTGGAGCAGGAGCTACAAGCAAAAACCCAAAAGCCGGAAGAATCGTCCCGGCGGGAAAGCTAAAGCTGATGTCGCCGGTCAGACGGAAGCCTCCGATGTTCGCCGGCGTCGGTTCGGAATTGTAGAGTTCGACGAATTCGACGTTCTTTCCATCCGTTCGCGGCAGCGGATGGTACATGATTTCGGTTATGGCCAAGCCCGTGCGGCGGCTGGACGGGCCGAGCGGTTCTGCGCGGCTACTCGGCCCAATGTGAAAACAAATCAGGAACGCAGCTAGAACTAGTGAGGCGCGCCTCAGACCAGGCGAGTTCACCAAAAAATCGTCTTCTCTGATTCCAAGCGGCGTTTTCCGCCCGCGCCTCACTCTTAGATTCCTTGAGGCGGAATGCTCCGAAATCGGTGAGGCTGAAAAGTTGACTGAAATGCAATAAATTTTGAGGTTCAAGGAATCTAGCGGCAGCCACGTTTTAGGACCAAAGTTCATGAACGGCTAACTTCGGGGCTGTCCTGCATTTTGCCAAGAGACAATGTGTAAACGCTCCATCTGCATGCTAGCTCTCCGTGAACCCGAGCCTGGAAAAGAACAGTTTTCTTGCTCTTGATCCAAAGAAGGAACAGGAGAGCACGAGCAAGAAAAGGTTCATTGGCCCAATGCGCTTGAAAAAGAAAAGGAACCTCTCCATGAACCGGCCAGTCAATTCGCTTACTCACGAGACTCATCGATAAATATCGACGAGAAACACGAGCGCCTCGGTTTTGCCCTCATTGACGATCGCATGCGGCACATCCGCGCGATAACTGACCGAATCGCCAGGGTTCAAAACTTCCGCGTCAGCGGCGGACTCGACTCTGACGTGGCCTTTCTGAACAGTGAGAAACTCGCGCGTGCCTTTGAAGTGCGGCGCGCTTCTCAGCGCTCCGCCCGGCTGGAGTTGGACTTCATAAAACTCGACGTCCTTTTCGAGATTCAACGGGCTGAGCGTGCGAATCCGGCACGACTTATCGGACCGATAATGATACGCGCGGTCGGTGGCGCGGATGACGGTGATGGATGAGCTCGCGTTGGGCGTCTCGAGCAGCTCGCCCAGCGGCATGGCGAACGCCTGCGCGATGCGCATCGTCACCGCGAGCGTTGGGTTGGCCTGCTCGCGTTCGATTTGGCTGAGCATGGAACGGCTCACCCCGCTGGCGCGGGCCAGCGCTTCGAGCGACCAGCCGCGTTCGGTGCGCAATTGTTTGACCCGGCCGCCCAAGTGCCGGTTGATCGCGTCGGCCGCGTCGGCTCCAGCTTTTTGTTTTTGCGGAATTAACGGTTTAGGGTTCATGCGGAGTGGACCTGTTTGTGGATGACAACAGCACGGCCATGGCCGGGCGCACTTTGTTTATTATACCGGAAATTCATCTTGCACATCGGAAAGAGGCGATTCTAGTATATCGCACATTGTTCCTGGATATTGGACAGACCTGCGGGCGATAGCAATGGCAACCTGGCGGCGAACGCTGCCAGGCATCGTTTGGCTCGGGAACCAAGGCAGTGCAACATTTCAAAGATCGTGCCGACCATGAAAGCTCTCGTTAAGGCAAAGGCAAAACCCGGTTTGTGGCTCGAGGACGTTCCTGCCCCGGAAATGGGCATCAATGATGTCCTGATCCGCGTCCGAAAAACCGGGATCTGCGGCACTGATCTCCATATTTACAAATGGGACGAGTGGGCGCAGAAGACCATTCCCGTGCCGATGCCGGTCGGGCATGAATTCGTCGGCGAGGTGGCGCAAGTCGGTTCGAACGTCAAAGATTTTTTTCCCGGCGACATTGTCAGCGCGGAGGGGCATGTGGTCTGCGGCCGTTGCCGGAACTGTTTGGCGGGCCGGCGGCACTTGTGCAAAGACACCAAGGGAATCGGAGTGAACCGGCCGGGGGCATTTGCCGAACTGATTTCCGTGCCGATGACGAACGTTTGGCATCATCGCGCTGGAATTGATCGCGAGGTGGCGGCGATTTTTGATCCGTTTGGCAATGCGGTCCACACCGCGCTCTCCTTTCCAGTGCTCGGGGAGGATGTGCTAATCACGGGGGCGGGACCGATCGGGATCATGGCGGCAGCGGTTGTCAAACATGCCGGCGCGCGCTTCGTGGTGGTGACGGATGTGAATGATTACCGGCTCGATTTGGCCAAACGCATGGGAGCGACGGTCGCGCTCAATGTGAGGACGGGGAATCTGCAAGCGGTCCAAACCCGGCTTGGGATGAAGGAAGGATTCGACGTCGGGCTCGAGATGTCGGGCAACCCCGCGGCGTTTCGAGACATGATTGACAACATGTGTCACGGCGGAAAGATTGCGATGCTGGGGATTCCGTCCGAGTCGATCGCCATCGACTGGCAAAAGGTCGTTTTCAATATGCTGACGATAAAGGGCATTTACGGGCGCGAGATGTACGAGACGTGGTACAAGATGACGGTCATGCTCGAGACGGGGCTCGATATCAAACCGGTGATCACCCATCGGTTCCATTACACGGAGTTTGAAAAAGGCTTTCAGGCGATGCTCTCGGGCCAAAGCGGCAAAGTGATCCTCGATTGGAATTGACCCGCGGCGCCCAAGGGAGGAGGCCCGCTAGCTGGGGCCTGTCCCAGCAACGTGGTTTTGATCCTTCATCGCAAACTTTGTCGAACCACTTTTGTCGACGCCCGGGCCGTTCGAGAGCAATTAGAACCTATGCAAAATAGTTTCCGCGATTATCTCAGCGGGCAGATCGAGCAGATCCGCGCGGCCGGCACGTACAAGGCCGAGCGGCTCATCAGTTCCCCGCAAGATGCGCACATCCGGGTGGCTGGCGGAAAGCCGGTGTTGAACATGTGCGCGAACAATTATCTCGGTTTGGCGGAGCATCCCGCCGTGCTGAGGGCGGCCCATGAAGCCCTTCATCAGTGGGGTTACGGCCTGGCCTCGGTGCGTTTCATTTGCGGAACACAAACCATCCACAAAGACTTGGAAGCCGGAATCTCCAAATTTCTCGGGACGGAAGACACGATTCTGTACAGCTCCTGCTTCGATGCCAACGGCGGTTTGTTCGAAACCTTGCTCGGGCCGGAAGACGCGATCATTTCTGATGAATTGAACCATGCCAGCATCATCGACGGCATTCGGCTCTGCAAAGCCAAACGCTTTCGCTACTCGAATAACAACCTCGATGATCTCGAAGCCAAACTGAAAGAAGCGAGCGCCGCCCGGTTCCGGATGATCGCGACCGATGGCGTGTTTTCGATGGACGGTTACATTGCTAACCTGCGGGGAATCTGCGATCTCGCGGACAAATACGACGCCATCGTGATGGTGGACGATTCGCATGCTGTCGGTTTTATGGGCGCGCGGGGCCGTGGCACCCACGAGCTCCATCAAGTGATTGGCCGCGTCGATATTTTGACCGGCACATTGGGCAAAGCAATGGGCGGCGCCAGCGGCGGTTACACGAGCGGCCGGAAGGAAATAATCGACCTGTTGCGGCAGCGCTCCCGACCGTACCTCTTTTCCAATTCGCTTGCGCCTGCGATCGTTGGCGCCTCGCTAAAAGTTCTGGAGTTGCTGTCGGAATCGACCGCGCTGCGCGACAAGCTCGAACGGAACACGACATTCTTTCGAGAAGGCATGGCCGAGATAGGATTTAACATCTTGCCGGGAACACACCCAATCGCGCCGGTCATGCTGGGCGACGCAGCGTTGGCCGCGCGCTTTGCGGATGCGATGTTGGAAAAAGGCGTTTATGTGATCGGCTTTTCCTACCCCGTCGTGCCGCAGGGAAAAGCTCGCATTCGCACCCAAATTTCAGCGGCGCATTCGGAGGAGGATTTGGCCTTTGCCTTGCGCAGTTTCGCGGAGGTGAAGAAGGAGTTAAGAGTTTGAAAATCCTTTGAACGTCGAAGATCACGAGCAACACACCGGGCGCGAGATCATTCAGCAAGCGCCCGCTCCCATCGATGCGTTCGTGGCCGGTTATGGGACCGGCGGGACGCTGGCCGGGTGCGGCAAGGCCATCAAAGCGGCTTACCCGAGCGCCCGCATCCTGGCCATGGAACCGGCCGAGGCGGCGCTGTTGGCGGGTGAATCGCCCTGCTGCCATTTCATCGAAGGCGTGGCGGACGGTTTCATTCCACCGTTGCTGCGCGGCGCGCCCTTGGACGGCGAGGTGAAGGTCATCAAATCTTCTTTCCCAGACTGGCTGACTTGGGTTAACTCCCGGGCGGAACCACCAACGGAACGTTATGAAACTGGCTCAAATATTCTCCGTGCTGACCGCTCTCTCGTTTTTCCTTCCTGCGACGGCTGACAATTGGCCGCAATGGCGCGGGCCGCATTTCAACGGCTCTTCAGACGAAAAGGGATTGCCCTCGAACTGGTCGAAAGAATCCGCGCTTTGGAAAACCGACCTGCCCGGTCCCAGCGCCGCCACGCCGGTGATTTGGGGCGATCGCGTTTTTGTTTCGACGACAGACCTCGGAACAAAAACGCTTCACGCGCTTTGCCTGGATCGCGCCACCGGAAAGATCGTTTGGGATAAACAAATCGCGGAAGGCATTCAGCGGGACAGAAACAGCAATTTCGCGTCGCCGTCGCCGGTGGCGGACGCAAACCGGGTGTTTTTCTTTTACGGGAACGGCGCGCTGGCAGCCTTCGATCATTCGGGCAAGGAACTTTGGTCGCGCAGCATCACAAAAGATTACGGCGACTTCGCGTATCAGTGGACGTTTTCGGCCAGCCCGACGCTCCATCATGGCAAGCTCTACGTCGAGGTCTTGCAGCGGAACGTTCCTGTGAACGGCCACGGACGAACCGACGGCCCGATCGACTCCTTCCTGCTCGCGCTCGATCCGTCGACGGGCAAGACGCTCTGGCGCGTCGTGCGTCCGAACGAAGCCGTGGCCGAATCCAAGGAAGCCTACACGACGCCCATCCCATTTACGTATAAAGGCCGCGACGAAATCCTGATCGCCGGCGGAGATTGCGTGACCGGACACGACCCGGAAACGGGCAAGGAACTCTGGCGCTGGGGCACCTGGAACCCGCGTAAGATCGAGCATTGGCGGCTCGTGCCATCGCCGGTCGCGGGGGATGGAATCGTTCTGGCTTGCGCGCCGAAAGGCGATCCGATCTATGCGATTAAACTGGGCGGCAAAGGGAATTTAAATGATTCGGCGATCGCTTGGAAAACGGACCAACAACGGGAGCTCTCTTCAGATGTTCCCACGCCGCTGTTTTATGACGGCGATTTCTTCATCTTGGGCGATGCGAAACGCAAGCTCGCCCGGGTCGATCCCAAAACCGGGTCGGTGAAATGGATGGCAGATTTGCCCGGCCGAAGGAAATACGAAGCGTCGCCCACGGCGGCGGACGGGAAGATTTACTTCATGAACTTCGGCGGCGATACGGTGGTGGTCGATGCCGCCAAGGGCGAGCTGTTGAGCACCATCCCGATGGGCGACCCTGGCGATGACATGATCCGCGCCAGCATTTCGATTTCGCACGGGCAGCTGTTCATCCGGACTAATCAGAAGCTTTACTGCGTTCAGAAAAAGTAATTGTAACTTTTGCAAGCCCCAGCCGCGTCTTTCCCAATTACCGTCCGCAGGTTTACCGAATGTCCGGCCAACTCTGTTGCGACGGGCAACAAACGTAACCACGAATAGAATTATGCAACGTCAACATGGCTTAGCCTCGCTCATTAAAGTCGGTCTTTGCGCAGCCCTCACCCTCGGCATGGTGGCATTTGCCGCCGACAAGGCGGATCCCACCGGCACCTGGAAATGGTCCGTCCCCGGCCGGAACGGCGGCGAACCCCGCACCACCACGCTGAAACTGAAAACGGAAGGCGAGAAGCTCACTGGCAAGATCTCCGCTCCGGGACGTCAAGGGGCTGAACCTCGCGAAATCGAAATCAAGGACGGCAAAGTGAACGGCGACGAAATTTCGTTCACTGTTAGCCGCGAGTTCAACGGAAACACGTTTACTCAAAAATACAAAGGCAAGATCAACGGCGACGTGATCAAGGGCAAAGTGGAATTTGAACGCAACGGCGAAGCGCAGTCGCGCGATTGGGAAGCAAAGCGCGGGACTGATAAAAAAGAATAACACCCGATTTCGGCGGATGAGCTGCTCATGGTTTAGCTAGCAGCTTTTCCGTCGATTCGTGGGGGGAATGGCAGACGCGGAACTAAACCCTGGTTTCGCGTCTGTCTTTTTTTTGCCTCGATGAGTCCGTCAGCTTTCCGGTTGCTTTCGTTTTGCGTTCGTCCAACATTCCGCCATGCGCCTGTTCAACCTACAGTCCGCTTTATTTGCCTTAGTCCTCTTGCTCAATTCAGCTGACGGAGCTTCCATGAAACGAATCGAAGAAACCGATTTTGGGAAAATGCCCGACGGAACGGCCGTGAAACTGTTCACGCTCCACAATGCTCACGGAATGACCGCCAAAGTGATCACCTACGGAGCTATCCTGACCGAGCTCGATGTCCCCGACCGACACGGCGCAACCACCAATGTCGTGTTGGGCGCCGAGTCTCTGGATGATTATTTGAAAGGATTCCCCGCCGCCGCCGCAGTGATCGGGCGCGTCGCCAATCGGATCGCCAAGGCGGAGTTTACGCTCGACGGCAAACCATACAAGGTCGCCGCAAACAACGGCCGGAATCACATTCATGGGGGCCGCAAAGGATTCGGCCAGGTAGTTTGGGAAGGCAAAGCGTTGAGCACCCAGGACAACGCGGCCGCAGTCCGGTTGACCTATCACAGCAAAGACGGCGAAGAAGGTTATCCGGGCAATCTGACGGTGATGGTCACGTATACGTTGACGGACCAAAATGAGTTGCGGCTCGAGTACCAAGCCGTGAGTGATAAGACCACGTTGGTCAATTTAACCAATCACGCCTATTTCAATCTGGCGGGAGCGGGCGACGTCCATAATACCGAGCTTTGGCTGGCCGCGGGTCATTATACCCCCGCCGACAACGAATTGATTCCCACCGGGGAAATAGCCAGCGTCAAAGGCACGCCGCTCGATTTTACCAAGCCGACTAAAATTGGCGCGCGGATCGACGCATTCAAACCGGCGCTGAACGGTTACGATCACAACTTTGTCATCGACAATGGCGGCCACGGCTTGGCGCTGGCTGCCCGCGCCACCGATCCGAAGAGCGGGCGCACCATGGAAGTCCGGACGACCGAACCCGGCGTGCAGCTTTACACGGCAAATCATCTGAACGGAAAAGTGGCCGGTCGCGGTGGAGTTGTTTATCCGCTGCACGGCGGTTTCTGTCTCGAGACGCAGCACTTTCCCGACTCGATTCATCGCCCCGAATTTCCTTCGACGATTCTCCGCGCTGGCGACACGTTCAAGAGCACGACAAGCTTCGCGTTTTCGGCCCGCTGACGCGGATGCCTATGTTGCAGTATCACCAGCTTCTGAGGCTCGTTCTTGAGGAAGGCAAATTCCGGGAAGACCGCACTGGCACCGGCACATATTCGGTTTTCGGGGCGCAAGCACGGTTCCCTCTGCAGAATGGTTTTCCACTCCTGACCACGAAAAAACTTCATCTCAAATCGATCATTCACGAACTGCTCTGGTTCTTGCGCGGCGACACCAATGTCAAATACCTCAATGAGCGCGGAGTCACGATTTGGGACGAGTGGGCCGACGCCCATGGCAGTTTGGGGCGGGTTTACGGCGCGCAATGGTGCGATTGGCGGGCGCCAGACGGTCGTTCAATCAATCAGATCGACCAAGTCATCGAACAAATCCGGAACAACCCATCGAGCCGCCGGCACATTGTCAGCGCGTGGAACCCGGGCGAACTCGACCAAATGGCCTTGCCGCCGTGCCACGTTTTGTTTCAGTTTTACGCCCACGAAGGCGAGCTGAGCTGCCAGCTGTATCAGCGCAGCGCGGATTTGTTTTTGGGTGTGCCGTTCAACATCGCCTCCTACGCGCTGCTCACCATGATGACGGCGCAGGTGTGCGGTTTGAAGCCAGGCACGTTCGTCCATACTTTCGGCGACCTTCACCTTTACAGCAACCATCTTGACCAGGCCAAACTGCAGCTCACCCGCGAGCCGCGCCCGCTGCCGCAAATGCGAATTGATCCTTCCGTGAACAACATCCACGACTTCCAATTCGACCATTTTCAGCTGGTCGGCTACGACCCGCATCCCTCGATCAAAGCGCCGATTGCTGTCTGAGTCTGGTTGTGGGCGCCTTTAAAGCAATAGCCGCCATGTCGGAAAACCGCGTGATCGGGCGCGGCAATGCCATCCCGTGGCACATTCCCGAGGATTTCAAATGGTTCAAACGAATGACGCTCGGGCATGTGCTCGTCATGGGACGCAAAACATTTCAGTCGATCGGCCGCCCGCTGCCAGGCCGTGAGACGATCGTCCTCAGCCGCACTGTCCCCTCGCTGCCGAATGTGCGCGTCGTGCCGGACCTCAGCCAAATAAATCCCGGCCCGGACTCGCGGGACTACTTCATTTGCGGCGGCGCGGAGGTTTACGCTCAAGCGCTGCCAGCCTGCTCGGATTTGTTTCTGACGCTGGTGAAGCGCGTCGTGGAGGGAGACACTTTTTTTCCGGAGTTCGAAAACCTTTTTATCCTGGCGGGGGAACTCGAGGATCGGGCGGAGTTCAAAATTTTGCATTACATTCGCAAACCGGTTGGATAGCTTCGAGCCAATCAACGGATACTCTCTGAATTCATGAACACATCACATTCTTCGTCCGTAACACGCCGGGAATTCCTTCGCAAAACAGGCGGGGCAGCCTTAGCCACAGCAGCAATGCCCGCGGCCCTCGCGGCCGATCCTGGCATTGTGACAATGGCTTTCGTCGGCTGCGCTCACATTCATACGCCCAGTTTCATCAAACTGCTGAACGGCCGCAAAGATGTGCGCGTGAAATCGGTTTGGGACCATGACAGCGCCCGGGCGCAACGGCGCGCGACGGAGTTGCGAGCCAAAGTGGTCCATGACGTCAAGGAGATCTGGTCCGATCCCGAAATTTCCGCCGTCGTGATTTGCTCGGAAACGACCCGTCACCATGACCTCGTCCTGGCCGCGGCGCGCGCGCGCAAACATATGTTCGTCGAAAAGCCGCTCGGGATTACGGCGAAGGAAAGCGATGAGATGGCCCGTGCCATCGAGAATGCCCACCTCCTTTTCACGACCGGTTATTTTATGCGGACGGATCCCAAGCATCTGTTCCTGAAAGATGAAATCGCCCAGGGCCATTTCGGCAACATCACGCGAGTGCGCGGATCGAACTGCCACCAAGGGTCGCTGGAAGGATGGTTCGACACGGAATGGCGCTGGATGGCCGACCCGAAGATCTCTGGCGTGGGAGCTTTTGGTGATCTCGGGACGCACAAGCTCGACATTCTGCTCTGGTTGTTCGGGGACATCCAATCGGTCGTGAGCGATATCAAAGTGGTCACCGGACGCTACGGCGATTGCGACGAAACAGGCGAAGCGTTGATCAAATTCAAAAGCGGAATTACCGGCACGCTCGCGGCGGGCTGGGTCGATGTGGAAGATCCCGTGCAGTTGTTGATCAGCGGCACGTCAGCCCATGCGGTGGTTTTCAACGGGGAACTCTTTTATAAGTGCGCCAAAGTGCCGGGGGCGGATGGCAAACAGGCGTTCAAACAGCTGCCGGCGGCGCCGCCGCTGCCACTCGATCAATTTGTCAATGCCGTGGCGGGAAAACAAAACCAACCGCTCGTCACCCCGCGCGAAGCGGCCGCCCGGGTCCGAGTGATGGAAGCGATGTACGCCGCGGCCAAAAAGCACGATTGGGTCCGCGTGGATTAAAGCCAAAAGTTGGAACCACAAACACGGGACGACTCGAAAATGGATCCAGACCTCTAGAGGCCTGGCGCTGGCTCGGGCTCACCCGACTGTCGAACCTTCCCCGGCGGCCTAAAAAACATAAATAGAATCAACGCCGCAAACAGCCCGAATCCCATCGGCACGAGAAACAGTTTGTGAAAATCGACCCCGCTCGGGGTTTTGAACACGTCGCCCAAACCGCCCCAAAGAAAATTCCCCAGCAGCGGCCCCAGCCCAAGAATCAGCAAGTTGAACAAACTTTGCGCGCTGGTCCGGACATCCTTTGGAAAGTTCTCGTCCACGTAGATGTAAACCGTCGCGAAGAAGAAGGCGTAAGCGAATCCGTGCACGATGTTGCTCGCAATGACTAGCCAGAGCAATTGGGGCGTTCCGATTGAGTAAATGAAAAACCGCACGCCGTGGCTCAGAATCCCGAAGAGCATGATTTTTCGCCAGCCCAGCTTCTTCAGGAAAAAGCCCAAGCCCGCCATCGTTGAGATCTCCGCGATTTGTCCGATGCTCATGGCCGGGGCGATCCAATTGTTCGGCAGCCCGATGGTCGACAAAAATGAACTCGTCCAAAAGAAATAGCAGTAATGCACGAGCGAATCGAAGAACGTCACGATAAAGAGAACCAGAATGCTCGGCACCGCGAGGACTTTGAAAGCTTCACCCGGAGCGAATTTGTTCCCTTCGTTTTTCGCCGGCGGCGTGTGAGGCAGAGTCAAACAAAACGCCGCCAGCACGAGCGAAACGATTCCCGCGACGGTGAACGTGCTGGAAAGCGCCGCCTCCATCGCCGGCCCGGTTTTCAACGTGGATAATGCTTTGCCAAGCCACGCCACGAATCCACCGGCTTCCGACATCGACGGCACCTTCGCCCAATCAATCGGAATGAAAATGAACGGCCAGCTCGCTGCGATCCAACCGATCGTCCCCCAAACCCGAACGAAACCAAAATCCTTCTGCGCGTCCTTCAGATTGGCGAACGCAATCGCGTTGGTGACCGAAAGTGTCGGAACGTAAAACAGGCAATGGACCAGCATTAAAATGAAAAACGGCCAAAAGTTTTTTTGATAAGCCAGCGCGAGCATGGAGATGCCGCCGATCAGATGACTGAACGCCAGATATTTTTCCTGCGCAAAATAGCGATCGGCCATTTGGCCGCCAAAGAACATTCCGACCACCGCGGCGAGGGCGAACGCGTTGAAGATCCACGCGCTTTGGAATCCGGTAAAACCCAAAAATTCCTTGCCCAAGTACAACCCCAGCAGCGGCAGCCACGCTCCCCAAACGACGTATTCCAGAAACATCATCACGGAAAGCTTGTTGCGGATGGGGGTGTTCATAGTGGTGGCCGGAAAGCTACGGAATTCAATTCCAGCTGGCAAGAATAAGCGCGAAACACTTGCTCCAAGTTGAGTTCGTGTGTTGAATCAACACCTTCGCGAGTGCAACCTTTTGTGGCAGGTGCAACAAAAGTTCGTCGCGATCTAGGGCTTGTCCCAAAACCCCGGATTTTGCGAACTTGGTCGAAAACTTTGTCGGAAACTTGATCGAAACGGGCCGGTCCTCGACAAAAGTGGTTCGGCAAAGTTTGCAATAAAGGATGAAAACCAGGTTGTTGGGACAGGCGCTATCTAATCGAGATCATGCCAGCCGAAGCTAACCGACGAATTTCTTGGAACGACTTGCCGCGCGAACCGTTTCGATTCTTTTTCCCGGCCGGTGTCGCGGCCAGCATCCTGGGAGTCTCCGTCTGGCCGCTTTATTTTTGGGGCGTCTTGCCTTCCTATCCTGGCCCAAATCACGCGCGGATCATGGCCCACGGTTTTTTTGGCGCGTTCATCTTCGGATTTCTCGGCACGGCCTTGCCCAGAATGCTCTCGTCGCGTCCACTCAACCCAATCGCGCTGGCGGCGGTTTTTATTTTTTATGCCGCGAGCGTGGCCGCGAATTTCTTGGGCCGAACCGCCCCCGCCGATGCTCTTTGGCTGACAGCAGTCGTCGTGTTTGTCGGAGCGGCTTTCCTGCGCTTCCGCAAGCGAAGCGACTTGCCCCCGCCAGGATTTGTGCTTGTCGCCCTCGCGTTTTTATCTGTCATCGTTGGCGCCGTTCTCGCGCTCGCGTTGCGCAACAATGAGGAAGCCTTTTTCTGGATGATGCTGGGGCGCCTTCTCTATTTCCAAGGATTTGTCCTCCTGCCCATCCTTGGCGTCGGCGGTTTTATTCTCCCCAGATTGCTCGGCGTGCCGAGCCGGCAGGATTTCCCCGAATCGTACGCGCCTCCGCCAGGCTGGTCAGGGAAGGCCTTGACTGCCTCGGCGGTCGGAGTGTTGTTGATCAGCTCGTTTGTTTTGGAAGCGAGCGGCTGGATCCGAACCGGGTATCTCCTCAGATTGCTCGTCGTTTCCGGATATTTGCTGACGGATGTGCGTCTGTTCCGCGCGCCATCCAAAACAAACGTGCTCGCCCTTTCCTTGAAAATCGCCGTCGCCCTTCTTCTGCTCGGCCTGCTCAGCGTCGCCAAATTCCCGGGTTACCGCGTCGGCTTGTTGCACCTCACTTTAATTGGAGGATTCGGAGTGATCACACTCAGCGTGGCGATACGCGTTGTCTTTGGGCATAGCGGGAATTTGTCTCGCCTGTCTGGCAAGAACCGCTGGTTCATCGTCGCGATTGGCCTGATGTTGTTCGGAATGGCCACCCGGGTCAGCGGCGATTTCTGGCCGAAAATCATGGCGACACACTACAGCTACGGAGCTTTGGTCTGGGCTTGCGGCGTGCTGATCTGGGCGGCGTACGTGCTTCCGAAAGTCTTCTTCAGCGAACCCGAGTGATCGCCTCGCGGACTGGGAAGAAAAAAGTTCGGCGATAATCACCAACGGCCAGCGGCCCGTGCTCGGTCGATTACTTCGAACCTTCCCCAACTTCAGGCAGCGAGAAGAAAAATGTCGTGCCCACTCCAACCTCGGATTCGACCCAGATCTTTCCGCTTTGCCGCTCCAGAGCTCTCTGCGCGATGGTAAGCCCCAAACCTTCGCCAGGAGTTTCGCCGGGATTCAGGCGGTGAAAGATCTCAAAGATTTTCCCTTGATGCTGAGGCGAGATGCCAATGCCGTTGTCCCGGACCGCAAAAATCGCTTTGCCCTTGTCAGTGCGGCCTTCGATAGAGATGCGCGGAGTTCGTTTGGAATCGCGATACTTCAGCGCGTTTTCCAGGAGGTTCGAAAACACCTGCCCGATTTGAATGGCGTCTCCCATGGAATCTGGCAGAGGTCCCACCTCGACGGTGGCATTCGCCTGTTTCAGCTGGAATTCCATTGCCCGGACCACCTCAGCCACCAAACCATTCATGTGAAGAACTCGAATCGTGAGAGCCGCCCGCCCGAGCCGTGAATACCTGAGAAATCCCGTTAGAAGGCTGTCCATCTTGTGGACGCCAGCTTGCACAAAATCGATCGCCTCCTGCATCTCCGCAAAACTCCCCTCGAATAGCGAGGTCGAGAGCGCGCGTCCTTCATGGGCCAAAATCTTGGAACGAATATCCATCGCGATATGGGACAATTCCCTGCTGAAACCTTGCACATTGACCAGGGGCGAACGGAGATCATGCGAGGCGACGTAAACGATTGCTTCCAGTTCCTTGTTTTTATCGGCCAAAGTTTGAGCCAATTCGGCCAGGCGCTCCGCGTCCTTTTTCCGCTCGGTGATATCCGTGCGGATGGCGATAAACTGAACCGGTTTGCCCGACTGATCCACGAATGGAAAAATCGTGGTGGCAACCCAATAAAAACTGCCGTCTTTGGCGCGATTCCGAATCTCCCCTTTCCAGACGCGTCCGCTTTGGATGGTCGTCCAGAGATCCTTAAAAAAGCTTTTGGGGTGATAGCGGGAATTGATGATCCGATGATCCTGGCCGAGCAATTCGGCGCGGTTGTATTTGGAAATCTCGCAGAACTTGTCGTTGACGTAAGTGATTTTTCCGCGGGCATCCGTCACCGCGACGATCGAATGCGCATCGATGGCTGCCTTGAGTCCCTCCAACTCGCGTTGGGGAAGCATTTGCGAATCGGCCGAGGAAACCAAAGCTGGTTCTGATGCTGGCGACGTGCGGAGTTGCTTCGTGCGGGCCACAGCCTAGAAAATACGGTTGGCCGCCAAATCAGCAAGTTAGAAGCGGCGCGGTGATTTTTCCTAGGCTGCAGGCTCAAGCCTGAGTTCCGATCCTATGCCGCCGCGCCTCGCGTCCGGAACGCAGCGTTTACGCGCGTTTACGCTGCAGTCAAGGCATTGCGCCAAGATTCATGTGATCGGGAGTTGCCCCGCGATCAACAGACGAGAGGATGGGCCGGTTGTTTGCGGCCCGGGCTGTAAAAAGAGCGAAGGTTGACCCGCCTTGGCGCATTGCGTAAGTTTGGCCGCGCACTCGGTGGCCAGGTTTCACGCGTCCGTAGCTCAATTGGATAGAGCTTCTGACTTCGGATCAGAAGGTTGCAGGTTCAAGTCCTGCCGGACGCGCCATTCAGCGCGATTTCAATCTGATCGCACAGGGCGAGCCCACGCGGCAATCATTCATTGCGAACTGCGCGAGATTACCGGGCGCGACGGGCCGCCTCCAAGCAACTCTCGATGATCTGCTGTGTCTTCAGAGCCATCTCAGGCCAACTCTCATTTAGGTTTCCCGACCTGACTTGTTCGACAAAATTCCGGAACAGATTAGTTTCCTGAGATGAAACATGGCTGTTGCTGTACTCCGCAATCGAATAACGTTGCCGGCTTGCCTCGGCGTTGAAATCGCAGCCTTGAATGTTCAGCCGCGACTTCCGCACTTCAAAGCCGAGCTCATGACTGAAAGTCGGCAGGACAAAATCATCGAGCGATAGCGATCCCTCCGTGCCGCTGACAATCACCCATTGCTGGAGTCCGGTCACAAACGAGCAATAAAATCCTGCTGAGATCTCGTCCTCGAAGACCAACTCGCCTGAGAATTGCGTCGGCACGGGAGAGGGGCTGTCGCTTCGGCCGAGCTGCGCCAGGATTTTCCCGGAAATTTGTTGGGGCATTTTCCAATTGAGGAGCCATAGCGCAAAACGAACGCAGTACCAGCCGAGATCTCCCACGCAGCCGTGCGGTTCGAGCCCGCTGTGCATCCGGATATTTTCCGTCAAAAATTCGGGCGGACCACAGAAAGTGAAAGCAGAATCGATCCGCCGGATTTTGCCAATTGCGCCGCTTTGAATCACATCGCGAATTGCGTGCAGACGGCGGCTGTGCATGAACATCACGCCGTCCATGAACTGAACCCGATTTTTCCGGCATGCCTCGATCATTTCCTTCAGGTCCGCGGTCGTGACCGCGCACGGCTTCTCACAAACAACGTGCTTGCCCGCGTTGGCTGCGCGAATCACCCACTCTTTCCGCAAACCCGTCGGCAGTGGGATGTAAATACCGTCGACTCGATCCGCCTGAACGAGTTCTTCATAGCTGCCGAATGCGGTGGCCGGTGATTCCATCGGAGCCTCGGCCTGGCATTCCGAAATGAAACGATGGCTGCGATCTCGATCGCGGCTTGCGACGGCGGCGACCGTCCCGTTGCCGCTGTTTCGAATCGCTTGCCAGTTTTTCTTCGCGATTTCTGCTGTTCCGAGAATTCCCCAGCGAAATTTTTCGATAGCCATGGGTGGAGGTGGGTGGTTTTCCGAGAGGCCAGGTCAGTGTGGCGCGGTCCAAATGAATAATCGGCCGGGGCGGCCGCCAGCGTCTACCGGTCAATGGTGATGGGTTTTGGGAGGCAAACACCCGATCTTTGCGAAGAGAATGCAAAAGATCACCAGCGCAACAGCGAAGAGCCAGTAGCGGCCCTTGACGCTGACTTCGTACAAACCCAAGCCCAGCACCGTTGCCATGATCAAGTAGATAAGTGACGCCCAAAGTAATTTCATGGCAGAAGCGTAACCAAATTTCAGAGCTGGGCAAGCCGTTGAATTTCGAACTTTCAGCGCGCTCCAGCCCGCGAACCTTTATTTCAAGTTCTGCGATCCTTCGAGCACTAAGGCCGCCCATTCGCGGTCTCTCCGCCGTCGAGAACTTTGGCGATGTTGGGATGATTCATCATCGCCAACGCTTGTGGTTCCAACTCGAACCTGGCGACCACCTGGCGCGTGTCCATTCCGAGCCTAATGATCTTGAGCGCGACCTGGCGTTTTACCGGTTCCAGCTGCTCGGCCGAAGAGACAACGCCGAAGCCTCTCGCGCCAGTTGGTCCGGCTCCGTTTCAATCGGCAGTTGGATGGGATCTCCGGATTCTGCGGCGGCCGCAGGAAGGTTTCGTCAGAACCGCACGAGCTTCTCGATTTCCTTCACCCGCTGCTCGATGGCGGGCCGGCGAATTTTCGTGGTGCGCATGAGGCCGAATCCTTCGCAGCAAAATGACGCGACGGCAGTGCCGTAAATAATCGCCCGGCGGAAATTCTTCTCGATCGAACCTTTCTGCGTCGCCAGATAGCCGAGCAAACCGCCGACAAACGAATCACCTGCCCCGGTCGGATCGACGACGCATCCCAGAGGAAAGGCTGGGGCCACGAACAAACCGCTCGGCCCCGAGAACATCGAACCATGCTCGCCTTTCTTGACGATGACGTATTTGGGCCCGAGTTGGTGGATTTTCTTAATCGCGGTGAAGAGGTTGTTTTCCTTTGTCAGCAAGCGGGCTTCGCTGTCATTCAACACAAAGGCGTCGACCCGTTTGAGCAGCTTGAGCAAATCGTCGAGGGCAATGTTCAACCAGAGGTCCATCGTGTCGGCCACCACAAATTTCGGCCGCTCCATCTGATCGAGGACATGATGCTGCAACGACGGCGCAATATTCGCGAGAAGCAGAAATGGCGTCTGCCTGTAAGCTGGGGGCAATTTCGGGCTGAATGTCTCGAATACGCCGAGCTCCGTCGCCAGCGTCCGGCGGTTGTTCATGTTGATTTCGTATTCGCCCGCCCAATGAAATGTTTTCCCGCTGACCATCTGCAGACCGCCCAGGTCGATCTGATGGCGGCGATAAAGAGCAATGTACTTCTTCGGGAAATCATCGCCCACAATGCCCACTAACTTAACCGGGCCAAAGAAGCTTGCGGCCACGGCAGCGTGGCTCGCGGACCCGCCAAGCAGTCGCGGATTCTCCGCGGTTGGCGTTTTGATTGAATCGAGGGCAGTAGAACCAACAACAAGAACGCTCATGGCAAAATCGGCACGGAACCTAGGCGGTTTTTGAAGAGCTGGCAAGCCTTCGCCACATCTGGCGCATTCAAAATTGCGGACACGACGCAAACACGCCGGGCGCCATGTTCAATCACCGCATCGAGGTTTCCCAAAGTAATCCCTCCGATGGCAAACCAAGGGATCTCAATGTGGTCTTTCGCCCAAGTGACGTACGACAGAGTTGCTGGATGGGCCGAGGGCTTCGTCGCCGTCCGAAACACTGGGCCAATCGCAATGTAATCGGCCCCGGCGGCCACGGCGCGCTTCGCCTGTTCCGGAGCATGGCTGCTCAAACCAAATTGGAATGGGCACGGCTCGCTGAAGAGCTGGCCGCGGTTAACTTTTCCGGTATCAAAAAAATCTTCCTGCCCGAGGTGAAAAAAGTTGCACCCAATCTCCAAAGCGATTTTGGGATAATCATTGATGACCAGCCACACGCCGGCCGGTTGAGTGATCTCGTGAATCGCTGAGGCCAAACGGGCGATCTCCTCCTCGGGACGGTCCTTGGCGCGCAACTGAATCACATCAGATCCGCCGGCGCAAAGCTGCCGAGCCAGTTCGACTGGGTTTCGCCCAAGCAAATAGGCGGTGTCGACGAACGTATAAAGCCTGCAATCAACCAGGGGCCTCACAACAATCCTGCGGCGATCATACGACAGAGCGCTGCCAAATCCAGGCGCACCTGCATCCAGATTTGGCAGCGGAGCAGGTCCGAGCGGAACAGGGAGCTTTCCCAATCCCTCGCCGATATCCGAGTAATCACCCCATCCTTGGCGCAATGCCTCGGCTGCAGCGTAAACGCCGCGTTCCCATCGAGAGCGGGTTCGGGGCTCGAATGCGTGGTTGTCAACCATGGAACTTTTCCATAAACCTTGCGGCTCGCGAGTAGGCTCGCCGCCGACGCACGGCTTTGCATGCCACTCATCAAACAAACTTCGATGCAACCGCTCATTTCATTCCAGGCTCTGGCGCGGAGCGACGGGTTTCGGAAATTGCAATGGCCCTTGCTGGCGCTGGCTGGTTTGCTCCTGTTCAACCTTGTTTTCTCTCCTGAATTTTTGCGCGTCGAGATCAAGAACGGCCATCTTTATGGCAGCACCATCGACATTTTTAACCGTGGCGCGCCCGTCATGCTCCTCGCCCTGGGCATGTCGCTTGTCATTGCCACGGGCGGAGTTGATCTATCGGTCGGCGCGCTGATGGCGGTGAGCGGCGCGGTCGCTGCCATCCTGATTTCCCGAGCGCACTTGGGGGCGATGACAGCAGCGCTCGGCGCGATTGCGGCTGGGCTTGCGGGAGGCGCATTCAATGGCGTGCTGGTCTCGCTTTTGCGGGTTCAACCGATTGTGGCCACGCTCATCCTCATGGTCGCGGGGCGCGGCATCGCGCAATTGTTGAGCGGCGGCCAGATCATCACGTTTCGGAATCCCGGCCTTGAGTTTCTCGGGGGCGGCTATTTCGCGGGATTGCCGTTTGCCATTTCGGTGGTGGCGTGCGTTTTTGTGGCGCTGGGTTTGTTCATGCGGCAAACCGCTTTGGGACTCTTTGTCGAAGCCGTGGGCAACAACGAGCGAGCCAGCCGTTACGCCGGGATTTCAACCGGGCTGATCAAATTCTCCGTCTACCTGGTCTCCGGCGGGTGCGCCGGATTGGCCGGGCTGATTGTCGCTTCCAATATTCGCGCTGCAGACGCGAACAGCGCTGGCCTCTGGTTGGAATTGGATGCAATCCTCGCGGTGGTTATTGGCGGGGCCGGTCTGACGGGCGGCCGCTTTTACCTTTTCAATTCACTGGTTGGCGCTCTGTTGATTCAAACGCTGACCACCACAATTCTGACGCGGGGCATTCCGGTGGAATTTACCCTGGTCGTCAAGGCCGTCGTGATTATCGGTGTTTGCTTGATTCAAGCGGAGGATTTCCGGCGCATGTTACGCGGCGTCTGGCGGCCGAAACAGCTCGGTCAAGCTCGACCAAAATGAATCGAATGGGAGGACGAAAACTCAATGTCCAACAGCTGCCCCTGTTCGCCACGGCGGCAGTGTTTGTTGTGCTATATGCCATCGCCGCGTTCCGTTATCCGGGCTTTTTTTCGGCGCGCGTGCTGGCCAATTTTTTCACGGACAACGCGGTTCTCGGCATCGTTGCGGTCGGCATGACGTTCGTGATTCTCGGGGGCGGGATTGATTTGTCGGTCGGCGGGATGATCGGATTGAGCAGCATTTTGCTCGCACGCCTGATCGAGACGAGTCACCTCTCCGCGCTGCTGGCGGCGATGCTGTTGATCGTGCTGGGCGCGGGGTTTGGCGCCGCGATGGGAGCGCTCATTCAATTCTTCGCCTTGCCTCCGTTTTTAGTGACTTTGGGCGGAATGTTTTTCGCGCGCGGCCTGGGATTTGTCATCGCGCTGCAATCGATTTCAATTTCGAATCCCACTTATGCCCAGCTCGCGGAATGGCGGCTGCCGCTTTGGGGGAAAATCGGCCTGCCTCTCACAGCCATTGTCTTCATTCTGGTCTTCGTGCTTGGACTTTTTCTGGCGCATGGCACGCGCTTCGGTCGAAATGTTTACGCCTTGGGCGGAAATGAAAACTCCGCGCTGTTGATGGGGCTGCCCGTGGCGGCGACGAAAATTGGAATTTACAGTTTGAGCGGAGCATTGTCCGCCCTTGCGGGCGTGGTGTTTACCCTTTACACATTCTCGGGCAATCCAACCGCTGGGAACGGGCTCGAGCTCGACGCGATTGCCGCGGTGGTGATTGGCGGCACGTTGCTGACCGGCGGCGTTGGTTATATGGCGGGAACATTGTTGGGCGTGCTGATCTTTGGCGTGATTCAAACCGCGTTGACGTTTGAAGGGACATTAAGTTCCTGGTGGACGCGAATCGCCATTGGCGGCCTGCTTTTGATCTTTATCCTCCTGCAAAAAGTTTGCGCTTTAGGGTCTGCTCACCAACGCGTCCCTTGAAGCCCTGAGCAGACCCTAACTGGGAACAATGCCTTCCTGACGCACCGGGGGAACCTGGGACACTTCAGCCTTTGCTGTTCCTGAGTTGGCACTCCTTGGAGCGGAACGATTCTTGCCCAGCCAAAAACGCAAGGGTAACGTGTCATCATGCCGCAAAAAACGACGCACGTTCGGCCGTCCAATCATTGTTAGCAACGTATGCGTAACACCAAGTTGATATTATTGGCCGCAACGATAGTCGTCGGAGTTGTTGGTTGCGTTTGTCGCACCACCTTGCGTTCTCCACCACGGCAAGCACTCGCAGTTTCCTTCATTGGATATACCAATCTGCCGTCGGGATACCGTGGAGTCTCCTTCACAGTAAGCAATCAGTGCAACCTCACTGTTGAGCGTTCGCCTGTAGTCTATTTAGAGTCCTGTCCGTTCGCCCCGACAAATTCGTTCGCGCCGGCAAATTTGCCAAAGAATTGGATTATGTTCTTCGTTGGCCATCCAGACATTTACTTGAAACCGAAAGCCACCGAGCAGGTAACCTTGCGGATACCGCAAGGTTACGTGCCTGCAAATGGCGAATGGAGGTTGAGAGTGCCTTGGTCACCTGCTCTTCATAACTTCTCGCACTCGAAACTACCGGGACGATTGAGTGTCCCGCCCGTGTATTATGCAACTAGCGACACAGTTAAGGAATAAGGCTGCTAACCAGCCGGGTGCAGTGAGCAGCGGGACTGCGGTCCGGTTTCAATGCGAACGCCCTTGGCCCGCCGTCACTGACCCGGAGCGTTGGACCACTGCTGTTATCTATGCTGCCTAGCACCATTCCCGGCATTCGACTGCTCACCGCAAGTGCATCCTCTCTTGCGTTGCTGGCATGGATCACGGTCGGCCCCGGATTTCCACCGCTCATTATCCCGCCCGGAGCGAAGGCGCCCGCGTGGCCCCTGGTAGTGACCTTGACTTTTGCTCTTTGTGGCTTCGTCCCCACCTTTCCAGTTCTAATTGGCGGCCGGACGGGAGATCGCCTGTTGGCGCTTTTGATTTTGTTATTCCCGACGATCGTATTCGGGTTTACCGTGATGTGGATCATAGATCGAGTTTTTGCGTGAGAGTGTTTTGGTCCAACATTAAAGGGTGTATTGCTGCGGAGCGGAGTCGGCGAAGCGGAGCCAGCAACTACACCCATGGTTGAACAAGCCCGGGATAGCTTCACGTTTCCAATTTGCGCCCGTGACCTTCTAATTGCCTTGGACGAGTAGCAATGGCACTTATGTTTGAGGCCGCTTAGTAGCGATGGAGAATCGCGACGGGATGACGCTTTGTGTGGAGATGAAATTTCGGGATCTGGCAGGGCCAGCCCATGCCGGAGCGCATCGAAACTTAATAAGGAGAGCAAAACCAATAGCACGAGCAGCCGGAATCTGAGCACGGGAGAAGCAATTGGGCTCCGCGGCGCAAGGGGATGGCGTGCGCGTGGCTTGGTTTTTTTGACACGCGCGGATCATGCGGCCAGGGAGTTGAGAGGAACCGGTTTGGCGGTCGAAGCTGGAGGACCGCGTTCTTGGTAAGCGGGCGGAATCTTGATGCTGAACTCAAGAAGTCGTCCGCACTTGGGGCAACGCGGGCAGGGAGAGTTGGGCAGATCCGGAGCTATCGATCCGAATTGCACTGGCATGCCGGAATGAAACTGGACGCGCAGGCGATTGGCTTTGGCTGCTGGATGACAGAAGCCGTAGTAACGAACCGAGCGCAATCCGGCGGGCAGGACGTTGGTGAGATAGCGGCGGACAAATTTGACCCCGGGCAATTCCAGGATTTCGGTTCGATTGTGGTTGGAGCGATCTTTCCAACGAAAGGTGACGGATTGATCGGTGACTTGGAGGATTCGCCGATCACTAATGGCGGTGCGGGCCACGTAAGCGCCGATGTATTTGAGGGCGGAGGCGCCGGAGCCAGCGGGTTGGATGTGCACTCCCCACTCTTTGGTCCAGACGTTGGGATCGGCCTGCCAGCCGTTCTCTTCCAAGAGGCGGCGCATGTGCTGGCGGAAAGCGACTTTTAGATTGGGCAAATGGACCAGGAAATTAGCCTGTTTAACGCGGACGGGTTTGCCCCGGGCATTGAGTCCGGCCCCGGGGACCAGGCAGTGAATGTGAGGATGAAACTCCAGTTGTTGGTTCCAGGTATGGAGAGCGGCGGTGAAGCCGTTGATGTGGGCGCGGAGTCCTTTTTGAGTGGCCAGCTTTTCGCTCAGGGCCGTGGCGACCGCGCTAAAGAACAGGTCGTAAGCCTCTTTGGCGAGCGGACCAAAGAAACAACCGCGCAGCTCGGCTGGCAGTGTGAAGGTGACCAGGAAATAAGGTGCGGCCACGAGTTTTTTGAGTTCGCGCTGGACCCAGCGGGCGGTGGCTTGAGCTCCGCATTGGGGACACGCTTTGTGATTGCAGGAGTGATAAGCGAAGTGGATGTGTCCGCATTGGCAGGGAAAGGCGCGCCCGCCCAAGGCCGGAGTGCGGCAATGAGTGATGGCCCAGATGGCGCGGCGCTGCTCGTGGGAAAGAGATGGAGCCGTTTTCAGGAACTCGGGCAGAAAACGACGCAGCGCGCCGATGACCGTCGTGCTCACGAGAGAGGCGAGCCGGTGGTTAGCGTGGCAGGTTTCGACAGAGTTCTTCCATCAGACGCAACGCATCGCGAGTGCTCTGGTGGGTCAAATGCAGGTAGACCATGGTGGAAGTAATCTGCTTATGGCCGAGCAGCCGTTGGATGGTGTGGAGATGGGCTCCGGCCTCAAGCAAGTGCGTCGCAAAACTGTGGCGCAAGGAATGGACCGAAGCGTCCGGGAGGTTGAGTCGTTTGCGAGCAATGATCAAGAGCCGCTGCAACGAGGAGCAAGGCATCGGGCCGGTGGCCTGGTGCATGCGGGCGGCCAGGGCTTGGGGAGTGCGGTCGCCACGGCCCACATTGGGAAA